>Ga0247733_1000269_pt1 | contig 42273 bp, 56 predicted proteins | sample UWRJL043104R2_FD_180932 | JGI IMG/M metagenome (GOLD analysis project Ga0247733, IMG submission 180932) | Plant litter microbial communities from Arlington Agricultural Research Station in Wisconsin, United States - UWRJ-L043-104R-2 | ecosystem: Environmental > Terrestrial > Plant litter >...
GGGAGATGGCGGGGGCGCCGGTGTTGTGGCTTCGGGGCGGCGTGGAATGCACGGCGGGCGACGCAAGGGAGACGGAGGGTCTGGTATATCCAAGTGTTGGCAGCGGCGTGGGGGAGAGGGGGTGGGAGCAGCGGGCAGAGAGAGAGCGAGAGAGGGTTGAGATGCAGACCTTGGGGGCGTTCGGTTCGGTTCGCGGCCGGCGACATGGTCTAGCCGCATGCAATATCCCCGCGGCGCGCCTCTCCACTGGGCCATAGCCCAACGCCGACGACACTGCGCGGGCTACGCCGCGCTGCGGAGACGCATGCAGCGACCGTGGGTCCAGCATTGCGGGCAACACAGGCTCCTGTCGCCGCTGACGGCAGCCGTCAGCATCGGCGCGGCGCACCACTTCGTGCACTTCGACCTTCGTGGGTGGGTCGAGGACGGAGAGACTGAGGATGGCTACGCTCGGCTGATCGGCGCGGCGTGCATTCAGCGTCCCAACAGGTCGCGAGCCTAGAACACGCTGATCAGCACCCGCTCGCGTGGCCGTGCAGCGCACACAGCGGAGCTAGAGAATTCAGAGGAGACGGCCTGCGTCTTAGTTTCTCAACACCAGCGGGCCCTCGCGCTTGCACGCATCGAGCGTGCTCTGTGCTCCGAGTCTCTCCAGGTCGACGAGGCCTGCGGGGGAGCCAGTGGAGGCTGACATGCCCGATGACATGTGCAGCGCAGAAATCTCCGACGCACTGGCGCGCAGCCCTTGGGCCCATCCTATACCAGTCGACCGTCGTACCGTTGTACGGCCGATGTGTACACAACGCAGGCCAGATTCCCCACGTCCGCACAGACGCCCCCGTCACGCTAGCCTATCATGCCTCATCGGATCGTGGTCCACCGTCCAACAGCCAAGAGCAACAAGCTTTCCCCGTCTCCACGCGTTCCGCAGCAACCAAACGGACCCCCCTCGTGAACCGCCGCGTTCATCGTGAGTATCGAGCCCTCGCTCCGCACATACATGTCTCTGCACAGTCATGGCCCGTCGCAGAGAGCAGTCGTCGGTTTTCTCGATCCAGGCTGCGAGTCCTGCCTCGCCCATCGGCCTTTCGCTAAACCCGAGCTGACGCCGCCCATGTACGAAAATCGCACAACCTTCCTCTGGACATGATCATGTAGCCCTGTAGCCCGGTCCTGCTCAAAACTCCACACCACGCGCGAGACACCGCTCAACGCCCTTCCCACCATGGACAGCGAAACGACCACGACCTCGACCACCTCCATGGCAGAAAGAGACGGTCGTGACCCAGGCAACAAGGACACACGCGTGGCTGCACCGAACCGAAGCCATGCCGACCCATACGCCGCCCCGGCGCTCGAGGCGCAACACGAAGAGCCGCCACAACGCAGCAAACTCAAGATTGCTCTGATCATGTTTTCGCTCGGCATCGCCGTGTTGCTGGTCGCTCTGGACATCACCATCGTCACGACGGCCTTGCCCACCATCGCCGAACACTTCAACTCTGCGTCTGGATACACATGGGTCGGCTCAGCCTATTTGATTGCTAATTCTGCGGCAACCCCGATTTGGGGCAAGGTGTCCGACATATTTGGGCGAAAGCCAATATTGCTGGTCACCAACGCCATCTTCTTCGTGGGATCTCTACTGGCCGGGGTGGCCGTCAACATGGACATGCTCATCGCTGCGCGAGTGGTCCAAGGCATCGGAGGCGGGGGTTTGATCGTGCTTGTCAACATCACCATCTCGGATCTTTTCGCCATGAGGGATAGAGGCGCATACTTTGGCATCATCGGAGGTGTCTGGGCGCTGGCCTCTTCCTTGGGCCCTGTCGTGGGAGGTGCACTAACCCAAAAGGTCTCTTGGAGGTGGTGCTTCTACATCGTGAGTTTCCAGGTTATCGACCTTTGCGACCACGCTTGCTAATACCATGTCCTCTCTAGAACCTGCCTATTGATGGTTTGGCCTTCGTAATCATCCTCTTCGCTCTCGACGTGCACACACCAAAGACTCCGCTTCGCGACGGCTTGAAAGCCGTCGACTGGCTCGGTGCGCTGACCATGGTCGGAGGAACCGTCATGCTGCTCCTGGGTCTGGAATTTGGAGGTGTTTCGTATCCCTGGAGCTCAGCGACTGTCATTTGCCTAATCGTCTTCGGCACCATCACTATCGGTCTCTTTTTCTTCGTCGAGGCTCGCTTCGCCCCGTACCCCTTGATGCCCCTCAGCTTGTTCTCCAAACGATCCAACATGGCGGCGCTGGGCGTGTGCTTCTTCCACGCATATGTCTTCATCCCAGGCTCGTACTTCCTGCCACTATATTTCCAAGCCGTCCTCGGAGCTACCCCGATCCTCTCCGGGGTCTACCTCTTGCCGACGGCATTGTCACTGTCCTTCTTGTCAGCCTTCACGGGTATATACATCAAAAAGACGGGGCAGTATCTCCCTCCAATCTGGTTTGGACTATTCTTCATGACTCTTGGCACTGGATTGTTCATCGACCTGGGCCCCAATTCGGGATGGGCGAAGATTATCATCTATCAGGTTATTGCGGGTGTTGGCGTCGGTCCGAATTTTCAGTCTCCGCTCATTGCGCTTCAGAGCCTTGTCCCGGTAAGTTCTACTCTTCACCCTTGAACGCGTTCTAGCGGCTGCGTACGACCAGCCATGCAGCACTTTGCATCCAAGGTAGACTACGGGCAGTTACACAGCTGCTAAGAATACCCCGACCACGTGGGAACGGTACCTCAACAACCCGCGTATTCACCATGTTCTTTGGACGAAGCGCTGACAAGTTTTCCAGACACGCGACATCGCCACCGCCACAGCAACATTCGGCTTCGTCCGAAACCTAGGTTCCGCCATCTCCATCGTGGTCGGGTCGGTAGTTTTTCAAAACCAAATGATCGCTAAACAACCCATGCTACAAGTCGCCCTTGGACCGCAGACGGCGCAGGCCTTTGGCGGCTCTGCCGGCGCCAACGTCAACCTCATCCAGTCCCTCCCCGAGAACGAAAAAGCGATAGCGCGACAAGCGTTCTCGGACTCGTTGAGTACCATGTGGATAATGTATGTCGCTTTCTCGGCCGTGGGATTGTTGGTGGGTTTCTTAATCACGAAGAATGTGCTCAACAAGAAGCATGAGGAGACGAAGACGGGACTGGAGGCGGAGAAGGAGAAGAGAGTGGAGCGGGAGGCGGAGAGGGCAGAGAAGAAGAAGAAAAGGGCGAGTAAGGGGGAGTTGCCGGCCGACGTATCTGCTGGAGTGGAGCAAGAGAAGGACGTGAAGGGTTAGGCTCGTGTATAGTATGGGTCGTAGTGTACGATAGTAGCTTGCATCGTGGGAAAACCCACTATAGAATTGCATTACCAGGTAATAACGTAGAGGTATCTCCATGGTCACACTGAACATTTCCCCCTGGCTGTTCATGGAGTTGAACAGTTTCTTGCTAGAGTACATTGGCAAGTCACTCGGTAGGACCTCCGCACCTATAACCTCGAGCAACCTCGCTTCCACCACTGCCAGTCCGCCGTGAACGGCAAATTCGTTACTTCGTACCTCAAAGTCTACGTTTTCAGCCATCACACCCACCATACGTCACCTACGCTTTCTCTGGTACGCGCTGCAGAGTCCTATCGAAGATGAATGCGGACAAAGAACCCATCATCATAAAGCTACTCCGTTCTTTCTTCCAATGCCCTGACCCACCATAACCCTCTCCGCATCGCTTATCGAAATACTCCAGCACCCGTGCGTGCATAGCATGCAACCAAGACGCGATGTGCTATTACCGCCTCTACATCTTCCTCGGCTGCGGCCATTCGACTTTCTCGGCGGATGCGATACGGCCTTGTGCGGAAGTGCGCTCGAAAATATTACACGAAGCAACGGACCATGATTATGGCCCTAAAGGCGGCATGCTCGGAAAAGATGGATCCTCGGAGTCGTTTCCGGCGGCCCATACCACATCCATCGCATTGGAATGCACAACCAGTCAGACGACGTCGTCTCCAGGATTGAACGCGGAAGACAAAGTGCAGCAATTTAACGACGACATTCCATTGACGCCCGCAACCAGTGTCTCGGAATCTGGCCCTACTTTCCCTATTAAATCTTCCTCCAGCACCACCACTAATGCCAAACATTCCGCGGCCAAGCCTATAGGCCCACGACCAGCAAGAACCTGGATACCCTGCACAGAAGTCCACACGCATCCCTACCAAACGCTTAAACTTGACACCACATGCGCACCTTGCACAAGGTCCCGCGCCGCACTCCTCGCCCGTGTCGAAAGTCGGAATCCGCGAGTGCGATTTGAGGATTGGCGGTGGAAGGTCAAGTATCTGAGTCCGGTACCGGAGGAGGCAAGGTTTGCGGAGTCGGTGGGTGGCATAGGTTTGGAAATAGGAGGTGTGGATGTAGGGAGGGCGATGGGGAGTTGGGTTAAGAAGGGGGAAGATATTTTGGGGGCGTTGAGAGAGGGGGTTGGTGGGGTGGGCGGGGAGGATGGTAGTGGGAGGAGGAAAAGTAGAGGCAGTATGGGTAGTGGTGAAAGTGGTGGAAGTGGTGGGAGTAGGGAGTAGGGAGTAGGGAGTAGGGATGTTCAAATATTGAGGGATTTAGACTTTGAAGATATGGAGATTTTCTTTTTAATCTGATACCCACCAGAGGTACGATAATGTCAAATTAACTGTACTGCAACTTTGTATCGAGGAGTGATCAATGACGTTGAGAGCTGATATAAAGAGTTCTCATGACGATAAAACATTTTGCAGATGATCCTGCTAGAATACAGGTTTCTGATCAATGTATCATCTGTCAGGATTGGGAACCATCCAGGAGTCCAAAGTTGAAGGCTAGGTTAGAGTGTGAGCATGGGCATGACTAAGCTGCCAGCCGATCTGCTCGGACCATCAAGCTCGCCGTCAATCCACCACCACACCAGCTCCGCCTAACACCCACCAGCAATTGACGTCGTCGAACGCGCCCAAATCTGTCCCCGCACATCTCTTTATCTCCACCAACGAAACCCCGGCCTTGCGCAAGCATCGCACCGCCGCAATGCCGACACCCGAGTCCGAGATGTTTCTGGCGAAGAAGCCGAAAGTCGCGCCTACCTTCGACGGCGTTGACTACGACGACAATGTAGCGCTCAAGGCGGCGCAAGATTCCATCATCAGGGAGCAGTGGGTTCGGAGCATGATGGCACGGCTGGTTAGGGACGAGATGGGCAAGTGCTACCGGAGGGAGGGCGTGAATCATTTGGAAAAGTGTGGGCATTTGAGAGGTGCGTTTTATGTCTCATATATGTGGCTCATGCAGCTGCTGTAGTCTCATTCAGAACAGGCAGCTCATCAGCCGGCATGGGACTGCCTGCATAATGCTGGCGTGAGGAAGGTCGGTAGCTAACAGCGTGTGCAGAGCGATACTTTGAGCTCCTCAAGGACGCCAAGGTCAAGGGTTACCTCTTCGCACAAACGAACTACATCGAGAAGCCATAAGGACATATGGAGAAAACAGCGGAGACAAGCGAATGGCCAGCAGACTCCCACTGCGGCGAGAGCGGGGAACGCCTGGCAACAACTGCGGAGGCCCGGTACAAAGCAAGGCTTTTGGAGTTATGAGACTTTGTTTCCTCGGGAAGAGCGCGGCACCTTTCGATCTGGAGAACTGTACATATGCCGGCCAGAGAAGGCAAGCTAGCACAGCAAGCTTCGAATGTAACACGATTATCAGATTTGACTCAAAGAGCCAGCTCGTACTTGCTGACTGCGTCCTAAAGCTAGATTTATTCCTTGAGTTTGTCTGGCTGCTGTCTTGCGACTGCATGGACATGGTGCCAAGCGCTAGCCCCCACCACCCGGCGTACCTGCATCCACCCCCCAGCTACCACTCGTAGAGGCACACCCCACAACTCCAAGATGCCCTTCCCGTTCGTGCTTCCTACCACGTCGAGCATCTCGTTCACAGACTACTTCAGCAGCAGTACGCACCCTTCGCTGCCCAACTGTGCCACGACGGCGCGAGGTGTGGTGCGGGACGTCCTCAAACGATACAAACGCATCCCACCTTCGTCGCAAGCGTCCAACCTCTCGACCGTCCTTTCCGCTCTTAACGACTACATCCCATACCTCTTCGCACTCGATGCTGGACTTAGCGGCACAAGCTGCGCCGGGGAGGAGATCGTGCTTGTGCTGGTCAAAGAGCTGGAAGTGGAATGGCGTTCAACATTGGGAGCAGCTCTCCCCGGCCGCGAGCCAGCACGGGTGAAACTCCAGAGCCTTGAGAGCGAGCTCTTCTTCGCCTTGTCCACGCTCGCCTACGTATACAGCCTGCAGGCTCGCGCGCAACTGCACACCCTCTACAATGCGACCCTGCCATCGCCCGAGCAGCGCGCAACGGCCATCAGTGCTGCCATGAAGCACTTCCTTGACGCAAATGCAGTACACACGTACCTGGTCAATCGCGCGCAGCAATGGCATAATCAGCCTGTGGCAGTGGACATTACCAGCTCCACGATTGGGGCCCTGGCTGAGCTCACCATGGCAGAAGCTACACTGATCACGGTGCTGAAAGACGACCCATATCCGGCTGTGGTGGTGGAAGAGCGAAACAAGACAACCAAGGACTGGATGTTCAGAGGCGTGGAGATACCCAAGGTGCGCGCGCATCTGTTCGCCCGTCTTTGCCTCGCGTCTGCAGAGCATGCAGCGAAGGCTCAAGCCATGCTCGGCCGAGCCGCAAAAGTCGACGAGAGCCTGTTGAAGTATGTCGATGACTTGCGGCGGACCGCAAAAGGCAAGGCCTGTCGATTCTTGGGCTGCGATGCAGAGCTAGCGGGCAGGACCGGGGAGGGTATTTCGTGGCTCCGAGGCGCGAAGAAAGAGCTCGGGTTCTCTGCTGTGGGTGCGGATGAGGAAAAGAAGGCATCTGGACTGTCCAAGTTCAAGAAGGGCTGGCAAGAGAAGAGGGAGGATCGAAAGGTGGAGAAGGGTGAGGGTTGGGGATCGGATGCGGGCAGGTTCGAAGAGGGTCGGATAGTGGATATGCTTTTGAAAAAGTGGGAGAAGATGAACGACACGGTATGTACACGCCATTTTCTGCAGAAACCAGCAACTAACGATCTCACTGTAGATGCAAGTCCAACTCGTACCACCTTCAGAGCAGCTACTTGTGAACATGCCCTCGGGACGAGAGTACCATTCGCCAAAGATGTTCATTGTACCTGCGCTAGAAGAGGACGCCATTGTTCGCATGAGGGGCCCTCCAGACCCAGGAGATGTCTTCGAGGGCGAGGAAGAAGATAGTGTCGACGAGGATGAGCGAACACCTGGGCCGGTTGGCGCTTTTCCAGGCACCAAATCAGAGTACTCGGCAAAGACGAGTTACTACTGATAGCGAGAATCGCAGTCATTCCAATCGCTACGTTGAGGGCTTGGGGGAAGGCCGCAGGCAAGCGCTATCGGCCAAGGTCGTTTAGCTGAGCGAGGCATTGAGGCAGTTTTCCATGCATCTATTCCAGGTAGAGCTTCGCGGGTTATGCCGCGACCTGAAGTCGCAGAGACAAGTCTTTATCTTTCACTTCTCGAAGCCTATCTTTGAGCGTCAGCAAGCAGCCCCGCCTTGAAGCAGCGCGGGCCGTTGATCGCATCCTCACTTGCTCGATTAGGCAGGTTCAGGCGAACAGGGGGTGGTCGAAGATGCATCTTGCAGATGGGGTTCCTATGGGACAGGATGTTCCCACTCCACCACCACCACCACGTCTACAACGTCTATTAACAAAGTACATACATCGGAATTCGTGTGTTCATGACGAACGATGCATCTCGTCTTCGCGCGCAGCAGTGGAGTCCCACAAGACCAATCGGTCGCTTGAACGAGGATGCTAGGAGCGCTGCCGACCAATCGGGCTAGGCCGCGCTCCACGGCTGCGTCTGATAAGGTGTGGGACGATGGAATCCCCGCATAACGTGATTCGCTGTACCTACGCCTATCGCCAGTGTACCACGTTACAGGCTGGAGTTGCCCCTTCGGATCGCGTGCAGAGATAGCTGCGGTCCAAGAGCTTGTCGTTACAGCCGTCTCTTATAACATGCGGTTCCGCTGCACTGGTTCGCCTTTCTCGCTTTTGGACGACGTACATGCACGTCTCATGCCAATCAGTCGCACGTTCCACTGACTTTTTACCTCGCCATTCACGCCGGCACGACACTGTATCCGACTGACTTCGAAACATGTCGGCCTCAGGCTTTGTGCATCGGCGCAGCGTCGCCCAAGAGCCGGTGACTTCTGTGCTTCCCGGTGGAGATGTGCCCTACGATTCCACCCACGAGTTCAATGCGGATGAGGAGGTGCTGGCGGCGCTGGGATACAAGAGCGAGTTTAAGAGAGAGTTTTCGCTCTTCACGACTTTTTGTGTCAGTTTCGCCGTGTTAGGGTTGCTGCCTAGTTTCGCGAGTACGCTGTATTATGGGATGGGGTATGCGGGCACCGCTGGTAAGTCATGGATGATGCGCGTACCGGGAGGATTCGAGTTGTCTATGGGTCAAGGATTTGGCTGACGGTTGACAGGCATGACTTGGGGCTGGATCATAGCCATGATCGGCATACAATGTGTTGCTTGCTCCATGGCGGAATTGTGCTCTTCTATGCCGACGAGTGGGGGACTATACTATGCTGCTGCAGTCCTGGCCCCACCCGGTTATGGACCTTTTGCAGCTTGGATTACTGGATGGAGTAACTGGCTTGCTCAAGTAACTGCCGCACCATCAGGTTACTTTCCTCAAGTCCTACGAGGCGCAGACAACCCACTAACAAAGCCCAGTCAACTACGGCATCTCCGCCATGATCCTCGCAGCCGCCTCCATTGTTAACCCCGCGTACATCCCCACAAACTACCAAACCTTCCTCCTAACCGTCTTCATCATGCTCATCCATGGCGTCATGTCCTCGCTCCCCACAAAATGGCTCGCCCAGATCAACTCCGCTGGCTCAACATTCAACTTCATCGCCCTCATCATAGTCATTATACTCATTCCCGCCGGCAATGACCGCACCGCTCGCGGTCTCCCCCGCTTTTCGCCCTCCAGCGAGGTTTGGGGTACCATATATGAAGGCACTGCTTTCCCGCCAGGAATCTCGGTCCTAATGAGCTTCATTGGCGTCATCTGGACCATGAGTGGCTACGATAGCCCTTTCCATCTCGCTGAAGAATGCTCAAACGCTAATATCGCCTCCCCGCGCGCCATCGTCCTCACCTCCGCGACCGGTGGCCTCTTCGGTTGGTTCCTGCAACTCGTTGTCGCCTACACCGTGGTCGATATCGACACAGTACTTGAGTCGGACCTCGGCCAGCCCTTCGCTGCATACCTCATGCAATGCATGCCGCAAAATACCGTCCTTGCCATCCTGTCGTTGACCATTATTGCAGGGTTTAGCATGGGCCAAGGGTGCATGATTGCTGCTAGTCGCGTTACATTTGCGTATGCGCGCGACGATTGCTTTCCGTTGAGTCGGTACTGGAGGCAGGTCAATCAGACGACGTTGACGCCTGTGAATGCTGTGTGGTTTAACTGTGTGATTGGTATTCTTTGTCTTTTGCTCATCTTCGGGGGCGAGTTGGCTGTGGGTGCGTTATTTAGTATCGGGGCTATTGCTGCTTTTGTTGGTATGTGTTTGTCCCCTCTATCCTGGTTGCGGAGGATTTGGGAGCAGCAGTTGCAAATGTTGGCTTACGAGTGCAAACAGCCTTCACAACACCAATTTTCATCCGCGTCTTCTTCGTCGGAAACCGCTTCCGCCCTGGTCCTTGGAATCTGGGCCGCCTCAGCATCCCCATCGGCACCATCGCCTCCGTCTTCGTAATCCTCATGGTCCCCATTCTCTGCTTCCCCAGCGACCGAGGTGCCGACCTAACGTAAGTCGCTCCCATATCCTTGCTCACCCCATCCCTCCCTCACCACCCCACATATCTCAAATTGTGATCCCAAACCCACTGACCGTCCCCGTAGCGTCGACGTAATGAATTGGACCGCCGTCGTCTACGGCGGCCCCATGCTCCTGATAACCATCTGGTGGGTCGTCAGCGCGCGTAAGTGGTTCAAGGGCCCCAAGATCAACATAGAGCATATGATGTTGGGACAGGGGGCAAATGTGCTGGAGGGTAAGGCGGCGGCTAGGGAGGAGGGGAGCGAGGGCGAGGTGGATTTGAAGAGGGTTACAAGCACGGATAAGGCTATTGAGGTGCGGTGAGGGGAGTATTTTGATGTTGTGTGGACACGCCCGTGTGACGGCGGTGTTCTTGTTTAGTTTCATTCGTAATGAGAATGGATTTCGACCGCAACTTTATGTTTGGAGAAAGCGATCGCTGTATGTGCGACACAATGCCTTGTTCATACTGAAACGCTACATAGCTGCCCGAATCCTGCAACTGCGTCAACGAAATTGGTATCCTGAAGCAAATGCTGACATTGCAAGGGAGTTTCTTCGAAAGGGCGATGAAGAGATTGCAGATGCGCTCAGTCCTCCACACTGTTACCTGCCTTATCTGCGTCCTTTGCGCTCTGCTCTTGCGTCTTTACAGGGTTTTCCTCAACCTTGACATCCTCTTTGACCACGTTGTCACTCGCGTCTACGCTCTCTTCCTCGCCGTCATCTTCTTCGTCATCTTCTTCGTCATCTTCTTCATCATCGTCTTCGTCATCGTCCTTGACAACCTCGTCCTTGACAACCTCGTCCTTGACAACCTCGTCCTTGACAACCTCGTCCTTGACAACCTTTGCCACTCCCTTCACATGCTCTTCCACTGCTTCCTCCGAATCAGCTTCCTCACCCGTCTCCACACCCTTCTTCCCATCCTCACAATCCTCCTCATCACTGCTGCTAACCTCCGCGATACTCTGCTCCATCTCCACCTGCTTGATTTCCTCCGCGCCTGGCGACGAAAGACTCCTTCCATGATAACTCGTGATCGGACTCGTCAGCCCCGAGCCTGATCTTGGCGACCCCAGTGGAAGTGGCGAGGGACTAGGTCGTGGCGACGCGGTAGTGGTAGTAGATGAAGGAGCGGCATCGAGCTCCGGGTTTGCGGCATCGATGTGCATGGAAGGCGGGCTGTGGACCGGTTTGGAGGAGATTTTTGGGATTGGTGAGGTGGCGAGTTGTGCGGACGTTGGCGAGGAGGCGGACTCGGAGGCGGACGCGGTGGCTGGGTTCGGTGTGCTGGGAAGCGGGATCGAGCGTGGGGAGAGGATGCTGCTCGGGTCTGCGGATTTTGTAGGTGTGCCAACGGCGGGCGAGTTTATCTTCTCGGAGAGGAGAGGGTTCGTCGTGGAGATGTTCTCAGGTATGTGTTTCTTCGCCGCGGCGACTTTTGCGGCTTCGGCGCCTAGCTGGCGGATTGCGAGGTTCTGCTCCGCGTTTGCCGAGGGCTCGTTTTCCTTCTTGTTGACGGCCGGGGTTGATGTAGCGGAAGATGCTGCAGGAGCTGGTGTTGCCTTCACAGGCGCAGGCGCCGACGATGCACCCAGCGCCTCCTTGAGTTCATCGTATTCGTTCCATTCCTCAATCTGATCCAGATCCTAGAGCACGCAATAACATTAGCCCAATTCTCCGGACCGTCCGGACACTTCCTAAGGCTCACCGCAATGACAAAGCCCTCCTTCACCAACAACGGAAGCTTTTTCCCCCTCGCCCTCCTCTGGTATAGCTTCTTTGCGAGCTCGTCCGTCGCCGTGTCCACGCCTTTGAAGGGGATTCTGTTCGCTCTGAGGATGGTTTCTACGCGCGAGGTGGCAGTGATAATGTGGGAGGAGCCTGCTGTTAAAGAGGTGAAGAGGTAAAGGGTTGGGTCGTTATCGTAGGCTGCAAGTTCGGCCATGGCGGGGTGTGGTGGGAGTGGGTATGGATGAGATAGAGGACGGCGGAGGAGTCGGGACGGGATGATGGAGCGTGGCGAGGTGGGAGCTGCTATAGCGACCGGCGCGTATTGAGTGTGCGTTTGGAGGTGGTGGAGCGGGTTGAGACAATGGTGTGGTGGAGGGTGTTGATTCAAGGGTCGCGCATCGTGCCACGTGACGCGGGGTTATGCAGGGTAGATCCTTTTGTCATTGAGGGTACACAGTCTTTTAATCGCGATTGAACATGTAACAACACTCGAAGATTTTTGGTCATCATTTCTGGAGCGAGTCTAGGATCACAACTGTTTCGGCCGCAGCCAAACTTCAAATGAGGCGAAAGTTGAGCGAGTATGGATTGGACATTCCAGCATGTCATAAGCGTGAAATCGTCATGTACGTAGAGCGAGCGTAATTATAGATTAAACCAAACACTTTCGTCTGCCTCGCCTGCATCAACTCCGTCTTATTCCTGCAGAGCTCGCGTCCATTACTGAGCGATCGTGTTGCCATTCCCCTTCGCTGCAAAAGCTGCCATCAAAGCATCCCTCACCTCAAACTCTTCCAGGACTGCGCCGAAGCTGCGAATGTTAGCATGGAGAGATAACAACGAGTAGGAAACCGTACCCATAGCACCTGACTTTGGCAAGCAAGCCCCCCTTGACAGCCTCGATTTCCTCCTTCACCAGCTCTCCCAACCTCGGGTGCTGCAGGAACATCGCCCAAGCCATGATCGGCGTAATCTCCCCGTCGAGGGGGAGACGGTTGCTGAGGTCCAGCAGCTTCATTAAATCCGGCATCTGGATATCCGGCATCTGATGCGGATAAGTTTCCTCGGGGTGATTCGCAATATGCGATTCGGGCGGGCATGTCGCCATAAGCGCGTGGCCGCTCACGAGTTCGTCGGCGTCATGGGCGCGCACCATGAGGAACTGTATGTGGTCCATGCAGGGGCGCTCTAGACTGGAAGTGCCGCAGGCAGTCAGAACAGAGCGCAGAGCGGTTGAAGTAGTATTGAAAAACGTACGCGCGAACGAATAGTAAAGGATGGACGATTGAGAGGGTTGAAGGGCATCACTGCTGGGGTGGAGGGGAAAGATAGGGCGTGCGGTCGTACGTTAAGACGAAGTCTATCCCGATCTGATCATAGTCCATCCCGCTGTTGGGGTGCGGAGCCTGCTGCGACTGGTTGAGGGGCATGTCGTGCGAAATCGATCCGCGATGCGCCATGGTGGGCGGAGAGGTGTAGCCGGTGGAGTTGGTTCCCGTGCCGTAGCCCCCAGATACGCTTCCAGATGAGCTGCCGCCGTAGGACGAATTTCCGAAATGGGCCATGCCGTTGTTAGGGCTCGGCAATTCGTACTGGATGCCGTGCGCCATCAGTAGCTCCTTTAATCGTCGATTTTCTTCCGCAAAGGCATCCCGCTCCTTGGTCGTGCTCGCGAAGGTCTCTTTTAAGCGAAGTACTTCTTGTTCGAGCGCCTTGATGTACATCTCTTTACGCTCGCGATGTGTTCTTGGTGGGGTTAGTATCGAGCAAGGGTGTATGAGAGAAGGCAATACCTCTGTGCTTGCCGGTTGAGCTCCTGCCTTCGCGTCAAGGCCGGCTTGCTGTCGGGCTTAGGACCTCTCCTCTTTGGCGTTTGTCCATCTGATGCCCGTTAGCACAGCCAGGTCGGTAGGCCAAGGTACGCACCTCTCGTCGTCTTCTTCTCGGTGAGGCCTTTAAAGAAGCCGAAGTTTGCCAACGGGCTTTTGGAGTCTGAATTACTGCCTATTGCTTGCCATTGCCCCTTGCCCTCCAGGTCCGACGCGAAACCAGCCGCGCTCCCTCTCCGACTCTCCGCCGCCTCAGAGTAGCATTCCGAAGGCCGACGCGACACGGGAGAGGGATACTCGACGGCAGCGCCAGCTGGAGGGTAGGTGGGCGCCATGGTCAGCACGTCCGACGACCATGACATGTAACGATTATGCGACATTATTATAATAAAAGTAGGGTAGGACGTAGGAAAAACAAAGTAGATGATGAAAATGAAATATTACAATAAGTGTATGTATGCAGAGCTTTGACGACGACTGAGGATTGCACCGTCTTGTATATGTATTCCAGTGGCAGGCCAGTGCTGGCAACGGTGAGGCTACCGTCGTCAATGCGACGATGTCCAGGTTCGGTAGGCGGGCAAGCCGTAGCATATGCGATGGAGCATGATGCTTGATGGGGACGCTGCCGTGACGAGACTCGCCCTGTCTCTGCAGAGTGCTTTCGGACGTGCCCACGGCCAGCGAGACCCGATATAGCAGGAAAGGACCAATGGGCGGCAGCGACGCCGACGCCAAGGAGAAGGAGGAGTAGACCAGAGGAGAGCAAGGCAAAGACAAAACGATGTAGACGTCAAGCGCAAGGCAGTTCAAGCGCACGACGACGCCAAGAAGAAGTCGTCACTCACCTTCGCCATTTGGAAACCTTGCATCCCCCAGCGAGGGGTCTGGTGAATAGGTGGCCATGCTATGCGGCTCGCATTGATCAACGGGCACACCGCGGACGCAGCAGTTCGCCGCTGGAGCGATGGTGTTCGTCTCGCGTTGAAGTGTCGCTGCATGCACGTCAGTCACTCCACGTTCCAGCCCCGGTGGGATGCGAAACATACGCAGCTCTGCACGATCCGACGGTGGCGCGACAGCCTGAGGAGGGAGGGGAGGGGAGGGGAGGGGATGTCTGGACAATGCTCACAGTGTGCGCTCGTGGTGGTGATGAGCGTCCGTCGAGCCGCGCGAATGGAGGCAAGTGGAAGAAGGGCACGTAGTAAGCAAGCGTCCGGGCGGCGCTGGTGATGGTGACGGTGACGGTGATGGTGAGGGCAGGCCGTTCGCAGCGGACGGGTGCTCCGGTCGGCGAGGCGGGGTAGTCCAGCTAAGGGCTCGAGACGCGAGGTGGTGCTTTGCGCGTCGCAGGTCGAGCTTCTTGGGCGGCAAAAGGGCCAGCAGCGAGCGCACGCGGGCAATGTATAAAACACTGCTCGACGGCGAGTGGCTCGCGCGGGCCCCCCTCGCAATTGAGCGATGAGCGGAGGCGCACCGTGTGCACAGCCCGGAGGCTCGCTATTTGGAATCGTGGAACATGGGAGCTAGAGAAGCGTGCCAACGCGACCTGCCAGATGGAGAGCTCGACGCTTCTCCATGCGCGCGGACGCTGTTCCTGGAGTCGTGCTGTGCATGGAGCGCACTGGCGGCTCTGCTGCGACGGATGAGCACCGCGGGCCGGCAGCGCAGGGCACGGCGGATCGAGGGCAACGCCCCCAAGCGGGTTCGGAGCACGCAGTGGACTTGTTCATCATCACGCTTACCAACATGGCCGTGAGGGCGTGAGGGTGCGAAGGTGGCTTGAGTCCAGGCCACCTTGCCGATTCCGACCGCCTCCCCCCATGCATCCGTTACGCATCATCCCGCCTACCATCCCCAGCTTCATCCCTCGTGCGGAGACGGCCAATCGCTGCCGGGCCGCATATAGCCAATTCTGCTTTGGGGCCCGGTCCTCTCTTACGGAGAACTTACGAATCAATCCACTGCGGCTGCACTGCTGCGTGGAGCCCCCCCTTGCACGTCATCAGCTGCACCCAGGCTCGACGTCACTGGAAGCGGGCTCGTCCGTGCTTCGTCCTCACGCCTCAATATGTCATGTGAATACATGGGGACGGGTGTTTGATAGTGCCATGTACTTGTGCTTGTTGTCTATTGTGGTACCCCGCATGTCCAGGTTGCCTCCAATCATCTCGCTTGCGTCGTCACACCTGCGACCTCGCGTGCTTACAACGACGCCTTGGGCTTGTTCTGGAGGACGTCCTCAATCTCTCCCATAACCTCGTCGGTCAATTTGGGTAGCAGCTGCAGCGCCTTGCAGTTGTCGTGCACCTGTTCCGGCTTGGACGCTCCGAGGATGACGGTGCTTACGTTTTTGCTGCGGCCAGGTTACTATCACGGCGCAGATGCAGTCGTACGAACAACTTACTTTTTGGCGCACCACGCAAGAGCGAGCTGAGTGGTGCTCGCCCCGAGCTTCTCGGCAATCTTGCCGAGCTTCCTCACCTTCTCCAACTTGGCTTGTCCCTCGTCGGACTTGAGCTTCTCGATCGTGTCCTTGAAGAAGGCAGGGTTGGTCGCGAACCGCGAGTCCTCGGGAATGCCCTTGTCGTACTTGCCGGTCAAGAGACCTGATGCCAACGGGCTCCAGATGGTCGTGCCATACTGGAACTTCTCGAACAGCGGGGCATACTCGTGCTCAAAACGTTCGCGGTGGAAGGCGTTGTACTGCGGCTGCTCGACGATGGGTGCGATCAGGTTGTGCTTCTCGGCGATGTCGCAGGCCTCTTGGATCTGCTCGGCCGACCACTCCGAGGTACCCCAGTAGTAGGCGAGGTTCATGTTGATGGTCTGCGTAAACGCCTCGACGATCTCCTTCATGGGCACGCTAACTGTTATTAGAAATTGTTCGAGAGTCGCACGGGATCGCACGGGATCGCACGGCACAGTGGGGTCGAAGCTTACTTGGGGTCGGCGCGATGCGCAAAGACGACGTCCACATACGAGTGCTGCAGGCGGGCCAGTGAGCTTTTCAGGCCCTCGACGATGTGCTTCTTGCTCAGGCCCCTGACGATTGGTTAGTCGGCTGGGTATACCCAGATGGACGTGGCCGCGGAACCCACCTGGTGTTTGGCTCCTTCCGTCCAGTACCGAAGTAGACCTTTCGAGTCAGCTGCATCATTCGCGCGGAATCGACCTGCTTTGGCTCACCTTTGTCGACAGCACATATTCGTCCCGCGGCCATTCTAGCTCCTTGAAAGCCTGGCCCATTTCGATCTCGCACTGTCCGTTCGCGTATACCTCGGCCGTGTCGAAGAAGTTGATGCCGTTGGACCAGGCGGCTTCCATGCACTCCCTGACGATGTTGCCCTTTTGCGTGCCACCGTATGTGAGCCAACCGCCAAGGGAGAAGACGGAGACCTTGAGCCCGGCCGGGCCAAGACGGCGGAACTCCATGTCCTTGGGATCGAACTTGGACTCGACAGCAGACATGATGGATGGTACAGAGGTTGGTATGGTTGGGGATGGTGAGGTTGGAGTTGGGGACAAGTACACACACAGAGATATCCCCGAGGCCAACCCTCGACGTGGGGCAATGAGGGGCAATTGCAAATCTACCTGGGTGCGTACGTCATGCAGGCGACACGTCGGGAAGTCTACAAGGGTTCAAGCGCCGCGACTACGACAGCTTCCGAGGTACAACACAGTATTCCCCGCCATCACATCACCTCCATTTTGTGGTGATGCGTGCTAGCTCGTCTGCGAATTCGGCACTTCTCTCGGTCCGACCACGTCCACACAGAATGTCACTTGTAGCCTAGAGCGTTTGATCCTCTCTCTCCTCGATTCATCACCGCCGAAGCGACTAGTCCCATGCAGCGTAGTATACGCCAGCGCGCTGTGCTACACCTGTCAACGCAATGCCCAACTGGATCCCATCGTGTCCGAGTCGAATCCCGGGCGAGCGACAAGGCGGAGTCCACAACAGGCTCCCGCAGTCCGAAAAGCTTAACCCTCGCCTTGCCCTGGTTTCGAAACGAACGCGCGCCAGCGGGCCATGCAACCACCAAGGGCAACCACCAATCACACCGTCAGAGCCGCGCAGTCACGTGCCTTTCCCAACATCCCCTCTGGTCCGCCAAGCAAGGAGTGGTGGATGCTGCTCCATCTCCCTTTCCAGCCCGTCAGGAAAATAGCTAGCGATCCACGATGAAGGAATGGACGGCCGAGCGCTTTCGCGCGGGTTGTATATCAAGTATGGTATATCTGCACTTTGATTTCTATCCTCTGTCTCACTGTTCTGCATTGTGAACCCTCGCTCGTTGTTTGTCTTGCCTTACTTCACGCACTTTCCGCATAGGTTACATATCTTCTTCCCAGTCGCTCCTTTTTTCCCCAAAGCTTCAATACTCCCTAGGGACCATCTTCCTACCGAAACTCGACTACCGAACAACATCCATCAACATGGTCCGCGCAGCGTCCTTCGTTTTCGCGAGCATGCTCGCCCTCACCGTAACGGCACGTCCCACTCCAGGCACCGAGTGCGATGGTGACGACTCCGCTCCGGCAGCTATAAGCCCTGAGCAACTCATCAAAATCGACCCCACCACCGCTACCTGCGCTACAACGGGCGAGAATGCGGCCGAGTGTGCAGACGCTGCCCGTGCCGCTCCCGCCATCAACGCATCTTTCAAAACGTACGGCATCACGGCTCCCGGCGAGCAAGCTGCCCTCATCGCCATCATGGACTTTGAGTCCGGCGGGTTCAAGTACAACAAGAACCACTTCAGCCCAGAAGGACCTCGTCCTGGCCAGGGAACCCGCAACATGCAGATGCTACCTTTCAACATCCAATATGCCAACGATGTGTTGCCGACAGCTACCGCAGCTGCGGCGGAAGCTGCGGGTGGTGATGCTGTAACTGCTGCGCTCAACGCCGACGATGCCATCAGCTTTGGTAGCGCGGCGTGGTTCTTGACCAAGGCGCAGCCCGACAAATGCACGCAGCAGGTCCGCGACGGCCTTGCGGCTGGCACAAAGGTCGGCTGGGACGCCTATCTCACGCAGTGCGTTGGGACTACGGCGGATCCAACGCGTGACATTCCGTGGTTGGCTGCGAAGGCGGCTCTTGGGGTCACGGCGGTGTAGAGCGCTGTTGATGGGATATGTGACAATACACTGGGACGTGTCGTGTGCGTTGGCTTTGAAGGCCAATGAATAGTTTCCGTGCTAGTATCGCCCAATTTTAGCAAGTTCAGATTGTACAATCGCCTCTCTTTCTTGTTCGTCTTATTGCAACCCCTTTTGGCATGGATGCCGTGCCCACTTCGTGTCATGCCGTAAGTTAGATCATTTGGAGCGAAACATGATCGTCGCGCACACAAGTGTCGTTTGAAACCATCGACAAGGTTGGACGTGGCGCTGCGTATCCCAAGCATATCTGGCCTGGGCATAGTTGATTGAAATGGCAATAATCACCGAACGTTATCCTCCAACCTCATCATGGATTCTCATCCCAGCTTTTATCTGTCCTCTTCGAGTTCACCGGTCAATTACATGTAGAGGCAAATTAGTGGCACATGCTTTCTTCATTCCCAGGGCTGAAACGAGCTGACGACTTAATCACAATCTGTGCTTAAGGGCCTGCACCGTGCCTTATTTCTCTCTTGTCTCACCTACCGATCCAATTCCTCCGAGGTCACCATGTGCTATAATTCGGGTGTTTTACGCGGTACTCTTCATGTGCGGCGAAACACTGTAATTGACGTTGGTGGTGCCTCGAAACGTTCTCATTTTGGGTATTCCAGGGCGCTAAAACCAAAAGCAGAAAAAGAAGATCAAATGTTTATGTATCGTATTACGCGTATGTCGCGCGAGAAGGATGACTGTGCGACGCGTGGCCATGAATGAATGCGAGCATGAATGCGCACTGTCGTTGTTGTCAGCATCACGAGACTTGTGGCACATCAACCGTGATTGTTCAAAATATATAAAGGAGTTACTACGTTTCTTACCTACCCTAAATCTGAAGAACATCATCTCACTATAGCCCTTCTCTATTATCCGCTCTCTCTAGAAATTGTCAACTCGTGAGCATGGCTCCTACCACATACTTGGCTGTCTTGGCCATCTTTGGAAGTGCTCTGGCTTTGCCATATCCAGGGCTCCATAAGTCTGAGAGAAGTATCGACCCTACGTTCCCAACCGATATGGGTTGTGGAGAAGTCAATGTCTTCTACACGTAAGTGATACACTGCAATATTATGAAGCAGAAAAACAACATCTAACATGGTGGAAAGAGGATTTACCGCCTACCACCCATACGTGATTGCGCAGGGTTTGGATCCCGCTGAAGTCGATCCTCGCCTGAGAAAGGGCGCCGCCAGTATCGTTCAGGCCGGCTACAACCTCCGCGGTAAGATATGAAGGGGCTACCTATCAGTGATAGAAACGTAACTCACAAATGATCTAGTCTTGTTCCAGGGCCCCGAACAGCCTGTGTCCAACATCGCCAACCGAATGGAGGGTACACACTACCATATCGATGCCCAAGGAATGGGTCTCCGAGGCTATGCAAATGCAACGGCTACCCGGAGGTTCGAAGGTAATTCCATACTATCCGGCTTGACACCGATCACTGTTCTGACTGTAGTATGCACAGACAACTTGTATCAATTCCAACGCTCTGCGCCACATGCCCCAACGGTGTTCAACTGGGGTCCGGATACTTTCGCCGAGTCCATCATACGACGTATCCCCCTCAAAGAAGACTGTACGAACAAGCCTGGGAAACTGATTGTGAGTGTGCACATGGAAACATAGGCTATGAGAAACTAATGAGATTTTATCAAAGGCTTATGAGGAAGTGTGTGATCCGAGTGTCTGTGAGCAGACTACTGTGATTCTGGATGGAGATTTGGGTAAGCTCCTTGAAGGGACTTAAATCCCTCGAGGGTCTTAGCGTCAACTGCTAGATTAGGTCTGTCAGATTCGGGGTTTGTTTCAGAGTAGAGCTGAGCGGGCTTCTTCTCTTGACTAGTCATATCTATCCTCCTGTACTAAATAGCTAGCCAAATTACAGAGGTTAGCCATTAAGTCTCAATTACGCGAACCTTCAAACTAATTGCCCTTCTCGTCCGTCTCACCTTTTCCATCTCTTTTGATCCTTAGCTTCTGTACTTTACGCAACTACGGATCATTTCTCACTGATACGGCTCGTTCCATTGATAAGGATCATGCTTCTCCAAAAACACTGCGAAGTAGGCGCGATAAACGATCTCTCGGTATTCCTTTGGTGACCATTTGGCGACATGCTTGGCCTCTGCTTCGGTGGGTTCGTCGGAGGTGCAGGGGCGGGAGCCAACGCGGGAATGGTATTGCTCATTATCTGGTGGGAAGTGTTCGGTATTTGGCGGTGGCATGATGGTGTATGTATGCTAGGTGTATTATTCGGGGATAGCTGCTGGTTTGGTGTTAATGGTTTGGGAGGTGAAGGGCTTTGTGTGTCTTCAAGAGCTAGTTCTTTGTGCCATTGTTGGTGATGTGTTCGATGGATTCATTGTAGGAGGCGGGAATAACCCGATGGTGATTGCACAATATGCTGTTTATGATGAAGCACCGAAGTTTCATGCCACAGCATTTACTTTGAGCCCTTTGCTACACGCTCCTGTGACGTGCTTTTGATTTCTATTAGTGCGTTATGCTATAGTTTCCTGGTTTTCCTCCTATGTTCGTTTTAGCAAGGCGTTCTTCCCTCTTGAGCACGAGGTCGTTTGATCTGCTCCGTCATGTGCTGTTATTTCTCTTTGCAAAGACGTTGGTTCGATCCTCTTCAACTCTGCGAAGTCAACGACCTCGACACGACACTTCTTTACCGACGGTACGTCAGTATAGCTAACTAAGTAGATCTAGACTCTCCGCTTATCTTCATCTTCCTCTTTTAACATCCTTCTTACCGCCTTCTATAACGCGTTATCGTAGGTAGGCTTACTATCCTCGACGCCCGCCTGCATGCGCATATCGGATATACTCGCAAGCACGTAGTATCTACTTATGCTACTTTTAATAGGTCGTGGACTAGCAGCGGTCAAGGAAGTCTTACTCTTCTTCCTCTAGATCCTTATAGTCTATACCCTTTTATAATCGCTCTACAAGCGCGTTTATACGCCCTCTTTATTCCTTTAGCTTATCGTGGTCCTCTCTATATAGTTCACTAAAAGTCATAATCTCGCTATTAGGGTAGTAGAGTGTCACCTATGTAGCCCTATCCTTAATATCTTCTAGCTACCTACTTACGTACAGTAGCCTAAGCTTAACTATACGTGCGTACTTGTAAGGGGCAGCACACAGGCAGAATCGGCACGAGAGATATGAACCGAATGCTAGCGTAGGAAGACTCGTTGAGTTAAGAATAGCGAATAGAGCGGTCGAAAGTATAAGAGGCGAGCCTCTTATGTACGAAGGCCAAGCTCTACCCGCGCTACGTAACTAAGCTACTAGTGGGTGATAACCTAAGCAGGCGCTGAAGGGCTTAGTGAAAGTGGAAGGAAGATCAAAAGGGGTAGGAAAGAGAGGAGGTAGAGAAGTGGAAGGTTTATCTTCCATCTCGTCCGACATCCGACCGGTACCCCTGACAGTACTACTAGTTAGGGCGGCTATAGATAGCGCTCTCTAGATTATTCTTCGTTAGTTTATAGAGCTAATTAATAGTAGACAGGTATAGATAAATAAGAGGGGCATCGACGAGATCGTCCTTACTTAATAGGTCGACGATTAGCAGTAGAGCGGAGGCGTAGACGATAACTATATCAATAGTTAGAAGAGGATGAAGATATAGGCGATGTATTTCGAGTTAGTATTTCAAGAGGGCAACGTAGTCTAGAGCCACAGCTCGTAAAGACGTGATAGTAGTACTAAGAGAGAGATGATAGGAGCTTTTGCGGACGCATGCTTTTACTACTACTCTTAAGGCAGCAGTAGGTCACGTTATGCGCTCGTTGCTCGCAGGCTATAGTCGAAGTTGTAGGTTGTCAAGAGTCGCTACTAACCTTGTCTAGTCGTCACATTGGGCTTCGGTGCAGCACCTTACGTTGAAGGCCTTAGAATGAGGGCCCATTGGGTTTGATAGTTGAATTATTGCCGTGAGCTCCGAGCTGCACGAGCTACTGCACAAAGAGATTCTGATATTCGATGTAGCTTCATCTTGGTCGTAAACGTTATCGACGGGATGCCGGCGGGCTGACTCTGGGCAGGATGTCTGAAGACTCAGCAAGAGTGCAAGGCGATGTTACTGTAAATCTGTTTTCATGTTGAAATCGCCCATCAGTGATCGCTGACTGGACGAAACGTTTGACGCAGGATCATTGCGGCTTTGGAAGACCTGGCTATTGAAATGCTGTATATCGAGCGTACGAGCGCTCTCCAAAGGACTTTAAAAGAGTAAGTTCAACCTGTATGTAGTACATGATAGCAGATGACCACAAACAACGATGGTCTAAAGTAAATCAAATCTATGTCCACCTGCGCCCTCGACCGCCTATCTCCACCCCATCTTCGTAAGCGGACAAGAAGACTTTTTATCCAGTACATGCTTCATATCCTCAGTGATACTGTTCGTATATAGCCACGAAAGATCGCTGTCGCTTTCCCGCCACACCTGCTCCGCTGGCAGCTTTGCCTTCTCTTCGTCCGTAAGTCGAATGTTTAGCATCTGCATAGATAATACCAGCACCTTGTCGACTCTCTCCTGTCGGTACGCCTGCCACTTGCGTAGCGCGCTAGTCAGCTTGATATCTGACCCCAAGGATCCCAACAAGATTGCAAGACTAAAGCTGTCCTCGAAAGCCTGGTTGGCGCCCTGTCCGGCGGTCGGGGGGATAGCGTGAGCGGCGTCGCCGATGATGATGACGCGTCCACCGTCCGAGGTCCATTTGCTTAGTTTGGGTACGGTATGGAAGGGCCAAATAGTTATGCTGTGCGCTGCGTCACCACTGATCTGCTCTTGTGCGGACTGCACAAGATCGGACCAATCGCCCATATCATCTTGATGCATGCGAATGAGCTCCTCTGTGTTCTTCGTCAAGACGTCCCAGCCCGAGCGATCTTGCATAGGGTACTTGTACTGACGGCCCGCAAATATCTCGGACCCGTCTGCGTTCTGCGGCGCCATAATGAAAGCGCCCTTGGAACCGTGCATTGACGCGGGCAGCGGGAACTCTGGGAATGGCAAGCGTAGATTCTCTTTGGGGAAGGCGTACGTGACGCCTAGATTACCTGAGTAGGCGGGTTTAATATCGGGTAGGATTTGAGTGCGGACTCTGGAGTGGATCCCATCCGCTCCGATGAGGAATTCTGCACGCTCTTCCGCGCCGTCACTAAAGACGAATTTGACACCCTTGTCATCCTCGGATGCAATGTGGGAGTACTTGCGTCCATACTGGATCATGATGCCCTGCTCCGTAACCATTTTCCGCAGCTCCTTGATCAGGACGCTGCGGTGGATGCGCAGAGCGTGGTACCCGTATCTCTCTTTGTGGCCAAAGTAGTATTGGCCCTGCTTTGTGTAGTCGTCGTCATTCATGAAGGTCAGGGTGTCGAAATTAAAGCCTGTTGATTGAAGCCGCTCGTAAGCCTTGAGATTGTCGAGCACGCGGAGCGCGTTGGGCGAAAGCATAATGGCGCCTCCAAAGTCGTAGTCTGGTTGCCGGAGTTCGTAAATTGTGACGTTGATACTTTGTTGCTTGAGGGCCAGAGCGAGCGTTAGACCTCCGAGGCCTGCGCCGATGATGGCGACTGAGTATGGAATGGAGGACATGCTGTGGAGCAGTGGTATTGCGTTGCTCGAAGAGCTATGGGGAGACACTGAATGAGTGATACGGTAAAGCAGGTATCAAAGAACTGTCTAAGGGTGTGATGGAGTCCTAAGCTGTCCCATGCAGGCTCTTATATGCAGTTCCATGGTCACCGCCTCGACATGGTACGGCGCTGTCGGTGGAGAAGATTCCAATCCGCCTCAGAGCCGGGCGCTAAGGTAAGCCGCGTGCATCTCAATGCCGGACGTTTGCATGGTCATCATACACTCCACGAAGCATGCAAGGCAGATCTGAACAGAAGAGGGTGAGGCGGCCGACTCGCGCGGAAAGGAAGCGGAGACCGATCAGCGCTAGCGGATATCCGGACAACTCGATCGGCTCCGACTGCCGACCGGGCCCAATATTGTCATCATCGCCCCACCACCGAATTCCCACATGGAATCATCTTCATCAAGGAAACGGTACCTGCATTGGACTAACGTGAGGTTTGCATTTGGAAGGACCTTTGGTCGCGTGAGCCCAGCCAGAGTACTACTACAATGCCAGGTCGAGCGGAACGAGGTTTGTGGGACGGTATGAACAGCATGAGAGGCAAGAGAGTTGTTATCATTGTGGGTGCGTCCAGCAAACTGTCGATTGGACGAAACGAGAAGGCAGTCGCGCGCGACAATGAAGAGAAAGGAGCGACTCTAGTAATAGTGACGAAGGAGCGACTCCAGTACCCGCGAAGTAGGAGCGGTTGAAGTACTGGGGAGGAGGAGCGACACCACTAACTCTCCCACGCTACACTGACAAGAGTTCATCGATGCTTGGCTAGAACCGTCGTCTAGAATGCTGCTGCTTGTGATTGCTGCCGCCATTCTTCCCCATACCTCAGGACAAGAACCGGCACCACTCCGAGACTCAAGCTCAGCGCGCCGAGACATGAAAAACCCAGGCCATATCCCAGACTCTCGGCCAGAGGCCCGGCAACAAGCGGTAAAAAGGTACCCATAAGACACCTTGTCACGATGACACCAGTCATTGCGCTCGCCGAGTACAGCCCACAGGCATCTACAACATACGCAGAGAGTGGTATGACTGTGATCAGAAGCGAGAACCCCAGTACCGCTACCGATACGAGAAGTAGCGGAACTGGCAGCTGGAGTTGCGCAATCCAACCGTAGGCGGTTAAGGAAAGAGGAAGAAAGATGGCACCGACGATGGCTAGTGGGAGTCGGTACTCTGGTTTCCCCGTTGAGTTGGAGGGACCGCGGAGGTGAATGTAGATCCGGTCCAGGCTGAAGTTGCACACGAGGACGCTGCAAAAGGAACCCACGGAGAACGACATGAATGCCAATCCCGTCTGCGCTGGCGTAAACGCGTACACTTCTTGCAAAATCTTCGGCAGTGTCACGGAGAACACATAAAAATAGCTGAAAGCCACTGAGCCGAAGAGCGAGAGCAGCAGAAGGACCCACGACCCGAACAACACCGCGAAAGGTCGTGTCATCGAATGCCGCAGCTTCATCATGTTCTCATGCCTGCTCTTTCTTCCGCTTCCAGTGCCAAAGTCGCCGCTCTCTTGCCTCACCTTGGCCACTCTTGTTCTCAAGATGCTCATCTTGTACGTTTCCCGGAAGCATATGAGGAACAAGACTTCACAGCACGCTGCCAACGCCGCAGCAATGAAAAGCACCTCTCTCCACCCTAGCGTCTGCGCAATGGCCCCGCATATTGCGGGACCAATGGCGCCACCAAGAAGCGGCGCCAGCATGACCAGACTCATCGCAGACCCTCTCTCATCCGACTCAAACATGTCGCCAATGATCGCTGGGTTGAGCACATTGGCCGCGACAGAGAGCCCCGTTAGCATCCTGGCTGTGATAAAAAGGCCGGTGTTCTTGCTAGTCGCCGCGAGAAGAGTTGATATGATGAAAGCGATGTTACATCCGTTCATAACAGAGGACCGACCGAAGACTTCGGATAGCGGTGCGATGAGCAGGGGGCCCGCTGCTTCGCCTAGCTCCCAGATGGTGACAATGAGGGCGCTTGTTGACGACGAAGAGTCGGTGTTGCCAGAGAGATCGGAAGCAATACGATTTGCCACTGGTACAATGCCGACACAGGTAAAGGTTCTTGAGTTCTTATTAGTACGATTCGAGGTCGTTTGCCGACGCGTGAGGTTAGGAAAGCGCGCGGTAACATACACAGTGAAGGCCATAGAAGCTAGCAGCAACACAATGAACCACTTGTACCGCGCCGTCCATTCTTTGGGGTTTTCATCGTCCCCAATCTCAAAGTCTAAGAGGACCTCGTCCTGTTTTGCAGTCAAACCATGCTCGGGGTCTGGAGCGGTCGGCGTGAGCAACGGCTGCTGCTCGTCTACGACGATGTTCATGCAGATGTCGTGACTGGTCTGTATGCTTGTCTCAATAGATGTGTTGTGGAATCTGGAAAGATGGCGTCGACGGGTTTGAAATAATTGGCACCATGGACTTTTTATTTTCAAACGTCGATCGTAGGCGGGGAAGTCGTGTATGTGTAAGCACGCCCTATCGTAATTAACCCGCGCATGTACTAGTTGCGCATTAGCGCCAGCGATTTTGAATCCTTCCAAAACTCACATTTCGTACCGTCCCACGCACGCAAAGAGCTTCGTGCATGATCTTTCAATCCTATGTCATACTCACCTACCGAGTGGCTGCGACGAGTTTACTTTCAGGCAAGATGAGGGCCGAATAGCCGTGCCTCGTGCCTCAGCACTTCCGGAGAATCTCAGGCTTGTCCTTTCCTCAAGACTCTTTCAAGTAACATGCAATACAGTATCCTCTCCTAGATGGTTCAGGGCGTACGATATGTCCCAAATGAAATTCAGCTTAGCCCATATTATAGCCACAACACCCACGCAGTGCTCATTCTTTTCCCGCTTTCAGGACAACCGCGTTTTCTCACAATCCGCCACAGACTGCTTGACCCCACCTGGTGCTGGGCGCGAAAGGAACACTTCATCGCTTTGAATCACGTCGGTCGATGCCGTTGTGGTCACCATAAATCCTACCGTCTCCGCCGAAAGCAAGCGCGAACAACATCACGAGCAGCAGATCGGCAGCCACCATGTGGTCTTCGGCCCTTCCCGTTACATCTTCAACTGGGACATAGCTATCCCGAGCCAAAAGCTTTGAGATCTTCGAAGGGGCTCTGCAGTCGGCTTTACTGCGGACATGTCGCGTTAATGCTTCGACCAAAGGGCCGATTGACGACGCACAACCTGTACGCAAAGGCACTTCTCGCCCCTTCTCCGACCAAGATCATGGGTATTAATTCAAAAAACCTTCAAGATACACGACTTGAGGACCAAGTAACACCGTCCGTTTTGGCGCGTGCGTTTGCATGTGTGAAAAGAAAAGTTGCGCTCCACTGCTCATGGAGACTCTTGAAGAACGTTTTCCATTCCAAAGATTGGTATCGGCTCGACCCGTTTTTCCAGGCATAGTACGGCCGCGACCTATGGAAAAGGTCTCCAGCCTGATGCGCAAGTGTCCATGTTTTACTTGGAAGAGTCTTGGTGACAGCCTTGAGGTGAGGAAAGGGCCGAGTATGCAGTTTCAAGAGTACACTAGACTGGCAACCCTGGAACATCAAACGGTCAACAACGGTGCACTTACTCCTCCATACGCTTGCTTCAAAGCTCACTTTCAACGAGACTCGTTTACTTTCTTTCACCACATTTCCGGAACATGGTCATTGAACTCGCGGTCGCTATCCCGACGTTGGTCGGGAGCATCTGCTCGTTATTCGCCGCTTCTTTCATTTTTATCTGCTACCTCGTATTTCCTTTCAAAGCACATTTTCGACATGTTCTAATTTTAAACCTTGCTACAGCAGGTACGACATGCCCGTTCACCACACACCTTGGAAAGATGTGACTGATGAAGGATCTAGATCTGATTAACGCCGCAAACAACTCCATCTCTGGTATCTATTATGTTGTCCAAGGCAGCATTCCTACGGGACCAGCGTGTATGGTCAATGGGTTTATCGGACAGCTTTCCGTCCAGGTGCGTATCAGTCTTCACATAGACCATGGCGAGCAGCACTAAGATTGGTGCTCTAGGGGACGGATTTTTCGATCCTGTTGATTGCCGTAGTCACGGTTATAGTGCTGAAGGCTCCGCGATTTCTTCCCAACTCATCGCTTTACAGCCAGATAATTTTAAGCCTTGGAGTCTGGATGGTACCTCTTGCAACTAGTACTACCGCGCTGGCATTTGATGCTTATGGACCCGTGAGCGGCAACTGGTGTTGGATCAAAGCCGACCACGCCGAATTACGATATGCGCTCACACATGGCTGGCGCATGGGCATAATCATCACTACGATCGGACTTTATACATACTTGTTCTTCTTCTTCCGACAGGTCTTCACGGTCGACCAACCTCCGAGCACAATACCTGTGAAGGAAAATGACACCTATCATATCATGACAGCGATGGCAAATCCACATCAGTTCACTGATAGCACCCATCTGCCTCACCCATCACTGGAACAAACTCAAGCAACGTTGACAATTATGGGCCCGTTTGAGCTTCCGGGCGAAGCATTGCGGACCAGTTGGGAGAAGGAAAGAGACACCAAGCCTTGTCAAGCAAACCATCAAGCATTGAGCGAGTTGACTGGAGAGTTCCCCGTGAACGAGCTGGAAGGCGATCTTCCCACAAACGAACCGGCAACAGATTCTCCACGTAAGTGGCGTCCAAAAGGCCCTACTAGACAAAGGAATGTTGCTGACATGTTATAGCGAGCTATACGGCAGTCTACGAAATGGAATCGAGAGACATACTTGCTGCGGCGTGGGTCACCAACTTCTCTTCATATGTGGGCAGACAACGAGTTTCCAATGGCTATTCCATCGAATCGGCGGACTTCGACCCCAAGACAGATATCGGTGACATTGTTAGTACACAGCCAAAGCATGCTACGAGTTTCGCCACAACGAACACGGCTCGCAACAAAAAGATCCAACGAGCTCTTCTCCTCAACGCTTATCCTATTGCTTACATACTTTTGTGGCTACCGGGGCTTGTCAATCGCCTTGTGGAACTGAGCACTGGAAAGAGCAGCTTTGTACTTCAAGTGCTGCAGAGTAGTACGCAGTTCGTTGGTGTGGCGAACGCGATCACATACGGATTTAATGAGAGAATGAGATGCCGCATCGGCGAATCCTTCAGCAGGCAAGGGCGGCATTGATGGCGATTCGATGCTCAAATCGACGAAAAATTACTTGAGAGAAGGAAACCTTCACGGACAGTGGGTATTAAGCACACCCAAGGTCGCTGAAGCAACATGGTAACCCAGTGGTCAATGCATGTAGGACAAAATTCGAATCAATGCAATGTAAGACTACATCCTGGACGTAGCAACATGCGATTGTGGAACTCATTCTTTCCGTTGTATTTCAACCTTCCACGCCCGCAAATTGATTTTGGTCGCCGTTCCATCTGAGCCCAAGGTGAACAAGATCTGATCGAGCGAGTGTTGCCCATACGCAGTCGACTCGGCGGTGAACCAGGCATCGCAAGCGGCAAAGACACTGCTTTTCTTTGGGTTCGACGTGCTTATCAGCGCTTTCCACGAGACTTCTGTCGTTCCATCGTCGAGTTTTCTGTCCACCCCTGTGGGTAGCAGGCGAAAATTCTCGGTATCGAGGCGCTGTCCAGCAAGCTCGGAAAGAGCGGCAAGGAGGTCGGTTCCGTTTTGAATCCAATTTTCAATTCCAAGTCCCGGCTTCCCATCCTCAGTGGAGATTACAACCGTAGTGTTGGTGCTGTTCGTGGTATCTACATACGTACCGGCGTACGCTGTATTGGCCTGCTCGCGAGCTACTTCTTCCAGCGCTGGAAATAGGATGTCGATGATCTGATCGTTCAACCAGTCTTTTTCTCCGGGACCACCAACGAAGGCTGTCATTCCAATGTTGTAGTCGGGTACCAAAATGAACTTCATGTGGTACAAACCATAGTCGCCGCCTTTCGCGAAAATGTCGATCACTCCGCGGCTTGACTTGGTGTCCACACGATATATTTCCCAGGGGCGACCGACAGCGCTGCGTAGATCCGAAGTGAAAGCAGTTGGTTTGAGCCATGCATGCGTAGTATTAGGGTCCATGAAGGTGGATCCAAGCATCGATCGGCCGATTCGGGACAGATCGTTTAGGGAAGAATAAACCCCGCCTGTGGGTGCAGCATCTCCAGTGTTGATCAGAAAGCCACTGTTTGCCAGATTCATGAGAATCGCAGCCCTTGATACATCTGGTGTTTCAACTGACGTAGCAGTCAGCTCAAGCGCGTCAGCTAACGACTGTAGAGCCTCCTTGAACGAATGTCCGGTTATGGATTGCAATGCATAACCAAGGATTATATATGCCGTATTACTGTATCCCGGAGAGGTGTTCGGACGCCTTGCCGGCTGGCGAGTGTCTAGACTTGCGAAGAACTCCTCGCGGGTACAGGTGAAGCCGATATCAGGATCCGCAAACAGCACGCAAGCTGGTTGTTCGGACGGCTCCAATGGTGGGAGAGCAAGTTGTTTCGCAGCATCTGAGTTTCCGAGGAAAGGGTTGTTTCCTTGTATCGCAACGTCTATGAAATCTGCGTTAGCACACCATGCTTTCAAGATTATCACGTGCGATCTTACAGTCCACTGGAATCCCGGAGATCTGACCCGCAAGTGAGCCAATAGTAACGTCACTCCACTTTACAAAGTCCACATCGTTTTCCTTCCACTTGTCATGCCCCTTTAATTCGGGAATCACATCGGTGACGGGCATGTTCCACCATCCATCTCCAGCCTCTTTCAATAGCAAATATACCGTGAGGAGCTTCGAGATACTCGCAACCCTCACTATAGAATCGCCATCTAGAGTCTTGACACCAACAGTGGTGTTCAAAATGGTACCATCGTGGTACCACTCAAAGATCGGCTTCTCCGAATCGATAGAATAGATCTGGACAGCGGCCGCGCTGCTGTTGGGAACGGTGTCGGTAGAGCTGTTCCCAGTAAGGAGACCTGTTTCATATGCCGATTTTAGCTTTTCGAGAGCAGATTGGACCGTTGCAGAAGAGCCAAGGTTCTGTGGTGTTGGGAAGACAGGCCCATTCCAAGGACAAAATGCGATCGCAACCGAGGCAAGAGATAGCAACAATAGAGAAGGTGCCATGTTGTAGTGTGGGCGCGTCAACAAACACAAGCAACTTAGCATTTAGCATTGCGAAGCAGTGCTTCTTATGACCCGAACGCTCGGTGCATCGGAGGAAGAGGGAAGGAGAGGTTGAATGCACGGGTAATATTCGTACGACGGAAGTATCCTTCCCGCTAAAATTATGCCTATTGCGGCCTAACAGCTTCATGCGAAGAATATGCCTGTTGTGGCCTCACCACTTGTTGCTAACAACATGCCTATTGCGTCCTCACACTTTTCTGAACTAGGTATATCCATCGACTGCGGGGTGTTCTGACAGGTTCTTCTGGGGTTTGCAGTGTGCCTTGCAGGGCTGAAACGTTACCATCGACTTGGTTTTGAGGTTGACTAGTCCATGGTACTGGCATAGAGGGCCGTGTTTCCGTACCGCTTATTTCCTGGTGACCTGGTTTCGGTAAACGCATGAGTCGTACTCGGGTTCGATGACGGATCAAGTGTATGGGGGTGAACATGACTGTCGAAGCTTGTGTGCCACTTAACGTTCCAATCTTGCTACCGGTAGGGGTATGCGTAGGCCTGGGACTGGATGCGCGCATGGCGTCACATGGCACGTGATGCTCCCCAACGAGCATTGAATCTACAAGCACCATTGGAAATCGTCCGCCCCCATTTGGATTTTGAGAGTTGGCGCTAGTTCTGGAGGCTAGTCATGAGCATACAGTAGCGCACATGTCGCACTTGACCGAATTCCGCGAACAAATAGACCCGAGTACACACGCCCATTACACCACCACGCATCTCTTCAATGGCACTGCGGTCCTCAGCCTCGAGCAGCATGGCATGCGCAACAAAGTAACACGAGGCATGTTCAGCAAGCGGGTACGGTGCACGGATGACGTGGCGCTGCGTGAGCTGCAGCTGCGGCCACTGCGGCTGGCCCCCAACCACTCTCTGCTCCGCCCGCCGCAAAACTCTTGTTGCGCAGCTTGACCCAATGCTTTCCATCTGCTCGTCTCCGCAACACTCCGTGCTTCCGAACGATCCGCGTTACCCGTTAGACATGCCATCTCGTCGTGGTTAAGATTGAAACGGTAATTGGCTCTGTTAAGTGGTACTGGATCGGTGCGTCCGCTGGGCTGCTCCGGTCGTGCGGGGTCGCCAGCGCTTTCGTCCGGGGTTTGCGAATCGATAGTCGTGGTTCGAGAGAATGAGGTTTCCGAATGGCGTTGCCAAGGGTGAGAAGGATGGCGCGAAGACAAGCGAAAAGAGTGTCGCTCCGATGGCTGGAGAAGACGACAATGTCGGCTCGTGGTTGTGCAACGCAGGTAAATTGTCCCCTTCCACCATGCCCATTTCAAGTGCTCATAGTATTAGGTGAATATCAGGACTACATCCGAGGATTGAGCAACTCCAATCCTAGCTTGAGGAAGCGAGACCCTAATAACGAGAAGAATCCGTTGACAGACAACAATGCTCTCGTTGTCCTTCTCGATGCATCTGCGTCCGCGTCCAATGCACCAGCCTTTACAAAGACCGAGTTCGTATGCGCCCAAGACCTACGAAAGCATTTTGTTTCCGTCGCTACCACCAGACCCACTAGTCCTCAACGTCGCATATACATCATGGAAGGCCTCGCAAAAGAATACATTTCCGTCCTTGGCGGTCACTTTTTCATGGACCCGTCCTTCTTCTTGCGCCAGGAGAGAACATGCGTATGGAGCAATGATTTTACACCGACAAGCGATATGTTGCCCCAGCCTAGCTCACTGGATCCAGAGCAAAGTTTCCACCTACAGTACTGCGAGTTAAGACAGTTCACAAAGGCTATCGAAAATCGCTATCATTTCTGCAAAAGGACAGGGAGGCACGTCGGGATGACGCCGCCGAGGCAGAAGGAAGACAGCACGACTGGTATTTTAAGACGGAAAGTATCATGGTGGTGTCGCACCTTAGAAGGGGGAGGCTGGGATGGTACGTATCAACACCTGCGCTGCTATCGACATATGCTCACTAACATTTGTAGTGGTGATGCTCTGCGACCCTCAACTCGACGAACTGTCTCCACGACCCAAAGAATATGATTCAAAGAGCGGCACCTACCGCGATATCAGCGAAACCGATCATCTCAAGAATGGACCTTTCCAAGACGGCTACGTCGACTTTCTCCCACCCAGTTCCCGCGCCGTCAACTCCACCAAGCTCCCTCATCCCCATAGCTCCATGCTTCGCGATCTCATCTACTATTTCGAGCATCATTCCGGTCAGATATCTGCCGAGCTTTGGACGAAGGCCTCCGCATCTTCCCTGTTTGTTAAAAAGATCGTAGCCGCGCACTATCTTCAACTTGTGGACTACATCAAGGTCATGCTACCGTCTCTTGAGCTTCGCTTGACTACAGCATGGGTAGAGGAGCAGGAACAGTGGAAGTCTCTTCAAACAATATCACGGCGTTGTGGTAACTACCGAGACGATATCGAAGACACTCTGCTATCTCTCGACTACCCCCTCGAAACCCCGCAACCAAAAATTCGCGAACTTGGCAACCACATACCAAGATGGCAAAACTGTGAAAAGGACTTCCAGTACATATACTTTCGCCTCAAGGTCCTGAAGGAGCGCGCAGATACGCTCATGCAAGCTATGACAGGTCTCGCTAGCATTGCAGGAAACCGGCAAAACCTCGAAGAAGCTAAGCGTGTGAAACGACTCAACCTGCTCGCCCTCCTATTCATACCGCTGGCATATACAAGCTCACTTTTTAGTATGCAGGATAACTTCATGCCGGGCAATGGCAAGTTCTGGGTGTATTGGGTAAGTGCGCTGAGTGTAGTTGCGCTTACACTCGTTGTGACATGGGTGCTTGATAGTGCCCTTAATGACGAGGCCCAATGGACGGTACCTTTTAAGAGATTCCTGGGCAATTGGGGTGAGAAGACCATGGGGTTTGCGCCAAAAAGGCGGGCGACGGGGTTTTACAACAAGAGTTAGAGGATGTGGGTGCAGCTTGTGACAAGTCGACTTTTCATAGCGCGTTTGAGCGTTGCATGTCCTTTGCGTTTTGCTTTCCTGTTAGCGCTTTCAAAAACTCACACGACGGTATGGAATCAGGTCTTGCGTGGGCGTTGGTGTGTTTTCGGCGGCCTTGGACGCTATGTGATTTATGGTTGTCTCTGATGGATTCATTATGGGCCTCGAGCTTACGCAAAATAGTGGGTTGTAAGTTGAAAGCTGCGATATCTTGGGAAGACAATGACGGTGGCTTGGCCGTGTACGCGAACGTGAAATGCTAAATAAGACGCAAAAAGTCCCCGTTGACAGCGATCCTGAATGAAACTTGGGCTGCAAGCGATTAGGGCCGAGTAGCTGTTGTCGAATCTAGATATCAAAGCCTTGAACGGCGGTGGTGCTTACCAGAGCCGTCCCGTCATTGCGTGACCCGTTGCGTAACCCGTGTCGTAATCCTGTGAACCCACCAATACCACAAGGCGATGCTGCTCTTCCATCCACTCAAATTATTGCGTCGTCCGAGATCCCAAACATTACCCCGATGATTATAGAAAGATCAGATATTAGGAAGCCCCGACCTTCGCGGGCGATTGCGATTGGTCCGGACCCAGCAACCCTACACATTAGATGCTCAAATGTTAGACGGACATAAGATCGCACTAACCCAATCCGGCCACAAGCTCAGATAATCGCAATGCTGATGGGCCTTATTTTCTCCGACGGACTCTCCGATCACCGCGATCTGTCTCGCGTCGCGAGGATTCCGCGCCGATGATGCGTCAATGGCTTGAATGCGCGAGGCTTGAATGTGCAAGGCTTTGATTATTGGACCAACGACGGACGAACGAAAGGCGGGTGGCTCTTTAGTACCCGTTAACGCCGGCAGAGGAATTTAGCGACGGGGTTACGGCGATGCGTAACACTAAATTCGGTACCTTACGAACGAGTGCTTGACCATGATGGGATGCTAGTGCTGTATATATAAAGAGATGGCTCCGCGTTGGAAAGGCTATTCAATCAAAAGCAGTCAGCATTTCACCATTACGTCAAGACTCTGACGCACCAGTTCCGCCGAGCTATCAAAGTGCTTCGAGAAGACTATCCACACACCCTCTGATATTCACACATAACGCTTCGATAATGGCGTCCTTTCCCTCTTTCCTCTACCGCCAACTTGTCTCAACAAAATTCCTCCCCAAACCGACCGGTTCTCACACCAATAAAACCATCCTTGTAACCGGCGCCAATGTTGGTCTCGGAAAGGAAACAGCACGCCACTTCGCCCAGCTCGGCGCATCCACTGTGATCCTCGCTGTGCGTTCTTTGGAAAAGGGCGAAGCAGCCAAGGCCGATATTGAGAAGACTACCGGCAAGAAGAATGTTGTACAGGTACGCTACCTCGACATGTCGTCGTACGAGTCCGTCATAGACTTTGCTGCCAAACTTGCAAAAGAGGAGCAAAGACTCGATGTTGCGATTCTGAATGCCGGTGTTGCGCGAGCACATTGGGAAATGCAGGGCGACGACGAATCGACCATCACCGTGAATGTGGTGTCTACATTCCTACTCGCGCTGTCCCTGTTGCCCCAGATGAAAGAAACAGCAAACAAGTTCAACACGCGACCCAACCTTTCCATCGTATCATCCGACGTTCACTACTGGGCCCAATTTCCCGAGAAAGACGCCCCCAAGGGCAAGATATTCACCCAACTCAGCACAAGCAACGAAGGCGTCAAGATTAACATGGAAAACCGCTACCAAGTGTCCAAACTCCTCGACGTCCTCTGCACACGTGCCATGGCGGACCGCAAATCCGCACAGACAATACCCGTTACTATCAACACGGTCAATCCGGGTCTTTGCCACAGCGAGCTCGCCCGCGAAGGCGGCTGGATATACATTGTCATGAAGTTTTTGCTTGCGCGCACAACTGAGGAAGGAGCCAGGAATTTCGTCTACTCGGGGATTGCTGGACCGGAGACTCATGGGCAATATATTTCTGAATGTGCGATTACCATGCCGAGTACGTTTGTGCTGAGCCGAGAGGGATATGAAGTGCAGAACAAGGTGTGGGAAGAGCTTTGTGCCAAGTTGGAGAGGATCAAGCCGGGGGTGACGGGGAGTCTGTGAGAATTATCACCCCGAGTTTGTGATACCGCTTAGTTTCCGTACTGCAATAATGCCTTCTTCTCTTGTGCAATGTTTTGGAGATATCGATAGCATCGCCATATGTCCAGTCTTGACCAAATCCGCTCGCAATGCGTTCACTCGCCAGCACCATCACTCGCCAATCCATCCCTGGCTTGCCTGGTGGGTCGATCTCGTCCGAACGACACTGGCCGGCACAGTACTCCTCCTCACAACCGTTCTTAACATGAATCTCTAGTTTTCGGCTCCCATGCACACGATCCATCCGCCGACCTCTCCGTCATCAATGCGTATCGTCCTCACATAAAGCGATACCCTGTACGAACATGACCGACTCGATTGTGTGCAAGGATGCTGTAGATACGAAAGAGTGGTTGGTCAATATCTGGGCGCGCTTTACGGTTTTGGTGGGGAATTTTGTTCAGATGCGAACGCTCGGCCAGGTCTCAGCACTACCTGCCTTTGCGTCGCTTGCTTCGCGTGACTACCTCCGTCTTGACCTCCACAATTGGGCGCTCTTCCTCATCCTCCTTCTTCACTCTCTTTCTCTTGGCCGTCTCGGTCTTGACCAAGATTTCTTCCACCTGCATGCCATCCGGCTCAGCCTTGATGACTACAGACTCTTCTTTGACCTCTACCTTGGCCGTCACGCGCTCCGAAAAGGCTTTAAGGTCTGCCGTGAACAGCACGCTGTGTGCCCAACCCGCTTCCTTCCCCCACAGTTTCCGGAAATGACTCGCAACCGCATTGTACGTGGCCGGGGTCAGACTGCTATGCTTTCCCCGTCCGAATTTGTAATCTCGCTGTGCAATCTGCCATACGTGGGTGTCGACGGGCACGCTCTCGGACCATCCCAGCCCCATGAGGCATACGCAGTCTGCGACCTTGGGCCCGACGCCGTGAAGGGCGAGCAATTCTTGGTGAGCATTTTGGTAGCCTTCCCGGCCGCCTTCGGAAAAGGCGCCTGCCGGAATCGGTTCCCTGCCGAAGATGGGGCTCTCGGGGTTGCAAAGATTGTTCAGCCATGTCAGGCCTTTCTCTTCGGCCACCATGCGCGCTGTTTTGGCAATGTATTTCGCTCTGTATCCGAAGCCTAGCTTTATCAAATGCGCCTCAACCTCTGGGTCGGCGAGCGCGGCGGGTGTGGGGAAGTCGTGGTACGCCTCGTCGTTGAGGTGGCCAATGAGCGGCCCGTAGTGCTTGCAGAGATTGTGCACCATGCTCGATATGCGACTGATGTTGTTGTTGGAGCTGCAGATGAAGCCTATGAGGGCCTCCCAGGGGTCTTGTCGCAGGATGCGCACACCGGTGAAGTTGGGCGCCTTCTTCTTGAAGTTGGCGTCGGCGGCGGCCCATTGCTCGTACAGCTGGGCGAGGTTGGGCTCGAGATTGAAGTAGTGTCTCACGAGGGCGAGGGTGTCGTCCTCTTCGGCAGCAATTGAGGGGTGGGTCGAGGGGGCGTTGGACGGAGGCGGAGTTGGCAGAGCAGAGGGAAAGACGGCGCGGTAGTGGAGGTGGGATGCGTCCTGACGGAAGGATAGGATGCGGCCGTGAAGAGTGCAGGACCACTCGTCGTCGGCTGATTTACGCCATCTGAACAACGGTCAGATGCTACTGTATGCATGCGACAGCCGCTGCAGTGCATGTAGTGTAGAGGCGGATGTACCTGAACGATTGGCCGCAGCGCAACGACGTATTTATGCAGAGCTCGGCGAGGGAGACGGGCAGCTTGCGCCACTCTGCTGCCTTGAGCGCCATGGCTTTGGGAAGAGGCGCTTCTTCTGGTGGCAGCGTCTGCTTCTCTGTCGTCGTCTGCCGTGGGTGAGCTCCAGCTGCAACTTGGGCGCTGGATCCGGAGGGACAGGGGTGCTGCATTGCCAAGCCGCTAAGCAACCTGTGCCCTTCCACTTTCTCCAGACAGCCTTCACGACCGCCCACGACCGCCGCGCCTATACACTGCAACAGCTTCGCGTCTTCGATTACACGCGCAGACGCACGCCCAAACCTACCGGCTGCAATTGCACTCCCTGTGCGCACTTTCGAGCAAACACGTTAGTCTCTGCGCCTGCCGCAACCTCGAGTCTGCGCGACAGCTCCAGGCCCAGCTCCAGTTCCAGCTCCAGCTCCAGCTTCTGCACGCGCCATGAACGGAGACAGTTACCCCAGAGGTAAGCCACGCTCAGTGCCTTTGCTGACGGGTGAGCAGCTCCAGAAACATACTAACTGCAGCAGACGGCGGTCGATCAGGCGGATCCCGATCTTATGTGAGTACCAATCTCCCCCTACGCGCGAGTCGCAAGTTAACGAGCGAGGTCCAGCCGCATTCGACCCGAGATGACCATCGAGAGCGTGGTGGTGGAGGAGACCGCAGTGATCGCGGCGACCACCGTGGAGATCGTGGAGACCGTGGAGACCGTGGAGATCGCGGAGACCGTGGAGACCGTGCTGGTGGAGACCGTGGTGGAGACCGCGACCGTCGCCGCCGCCGCTCTCGCTCGCCTCGCCAGAGCTCCCGCCGCGACTACGAAGTAGACACGTACTCGTCCAGCCGAGACTACCGCGAGCGCGAGCGCGAGGACACGTACGCCCGCCGAAGTGAGCGCCGCGACGACCGCAACTGGAGCGACTCGTACTCGAGGCGCGAACGCCCGCGACAAGACCGCGACGACACCCGAGGAGCGCCACGCCGGGACCGAGGGGACCGCGATTTCGAGGACCGGGGCCGCGGCGGACGGCGAGGAGATGGTGGTCACGGCGGGGGCTTTGGTGGTGGAGGGCGCGACAGGAAGAAATCGGCCTCGCCGCCCGTGAAGAAGCGCGAGCCAACGCCCGACCTATCCTCGTATGTCAACATCCAGAGCCGCAAGCGCCGCATGACCCAGTGGGACATCAAGCCCTCGGGCTACGATGGTATCACGGCGGAGCAGGCCAAGTTATCCGGCATGTTCCCGCTGCCGGGAGCCCCCCGCGCCGCGCCCATGGACCCCTCGAAATTGGCCGCCTTCGTGAGCCCGACCACGGGCACCGCCTCCACGTCTGGTCTGCAACCGCTCAATTCGAAGCAAGCCAAGCGCCTCTTCATCTACAACCTCCCCGACAACGTGACCTCGGAGGAGATTGTCGAGTTCTTCAATTTGCAGCTTAACGGCCTCAACGTCGTGTCCGGCATTAATCCCTGCCTGTCGGCACAGATCGCCAACAACCACGAGTACGCGCTGATCGAGTTCAAGACGGCCGAGGATGCGACGGTGGCTTTGGCCATGGACGGCATCGGCATGCGGAGTGCCCAAGAAGGTTCCCCAGACACGGCGGGGCTCTCCATCCGCCGGCCGAAGGACTACATCACCCCTTCCGCCGACGAGACTGCCATGCTGGTTGACGGTATCTCGTCGGTCGTGAATGACAGCCCCTACAAGCTCAGCATCACCAACATCCCGACATATGTCGAGGAAGACCAGGTTCGCGAGCTTGTGGAGACTTTCGGTGCGCTCAGGGCGTTTGTGTTGGTCAAGGACACGAGCACCGACCAACATCGGGTAAGTTCATGCGCTTTTGGATGACTGATCAAATGTTTGCTAACCTCTTGCTAGGGCATCGCTTTTGCTGAGTACGAAGATCGCAACATTGTCGACGACGTCGTTGAGGGCCTCAACACTATCCCACTCGGCGACGGCAATCTCAAGGTCACACGGGCCACCATCGGCGTGAAACAGCAAATTGGCTTCGACGGCGGCGTGGGCGCCATCTCCATACTTGCTGGCTCCAATGACCAGGATGGTCAAGAGAGGAGCCGTGTCATCTGTCTCTTGAACATGGTGATACCGGACGAGCTCATCAATGACGAGGATTACGAGGGTAGGTATTCACAGTCTTGTACATGTTACGTGCGCTTACAGTGCTTGCAGAAATCAAAGAGGACGTACAAGAGGAGTGCTCAAAGTACGGACCCATCATCGACATCAAGATCCCTCGCCCCGCCGGTGTCCGTTCCACGGTGGGTGTTGGCAAGATCTACATCAAGTATGACAATACCGATTCAGCACAAAAGGCCATCAAGGCACTTGCTGGTCGCCAGTTCTCAAGGCGGACGGTCGTGGTGACGGAGTTCTCGGAAGAGAGCTTCGATGTTGAGGCTTGGTGATCGCCTAAATCTCGTCACGCGGAACACATTTCCTCTTGTTTTGGCGGCGCCTGGCGCTCCTGTATCATTCTCCGAGAGAGAGCTTCTGCGTATTGCGAAGCGAATGTGGAAGCGGTTGTAGCAAAAATGGGGCTTGCGCATGGAACGGAACGGTCGGCCTTTGTACACTAATTTGACATCAGTATGGCGGACACTGAGACTCCAAACTGACGAACTTTTGGATAGCCGACACGGCGACGAGGATTCAGCTTCCATTGAATATGATACCTCGTCGATCAAAGTTTGAAGGTGTGCAACATGAAGAGTAAGTGTCAACGTGAGTGTCCCTTGTTATTGTTTGTTTGTTTATGGGTGTGTTGTTCGGTGCTGTTTTCTATCCAGACGGGGAATTGTTGGGCAACCTAAGAAATGGCGTACGGTCGGCCGTCTTGGAGTATCGCACAGTGAGGCTGATAGATACGAAAGGCATCGCAAGCGTACTTGGTTAATCGAGTGCGTGGTCCGGGTACCTTGAGACTTGTCGATCTTCTCCTTCGGCGATGGAAGATTCCGTGTCAAACCTTAGTTCGCTGATGGACCTGCTTCGGTGTGAGGGTTGGTGTGGCTCTGCGATGTTCATTCTCGTTGGTACGTCTTTTAGAGTCTAGCATCGTGGCGTTCATCTTGTCTGATGTTTGTCGAAGAAGTTTGGCCTACGGAACGAACTTTACAAGTGATTAGTAAGGTCTGCGCTATGCCGAAAGAACATTTGTTGCTTCACGAAAGGGCAGGGCCTGTAGATGTTACGCGAAAGGATGGCAGCGGATGAACGTTCGTGAGCGATATAGGGCTGGTGGTGCCACGCCGAAGTCCAGGCCAGATTGGTATCATGTCCGAAACGTGGAGAAAGTTAATTTTTTGGCGAATACGGTAATCTACCACCTACTTGTACTGTTTAGGGCAAGCATCATCACGCACAATGGATCTCGCTACCGCCTGTAGTACGATATTGTCCGCCGTCTGACAGTTGCTAGCTCATAGGGCGTTGCTAGAGGCCGACGGCAATTGCAATAAGATTTGCTCGAGTCAAACAGAACATGGGGGAGGCTTATGTAGGGAAGTCATGACAGCGGGAGTGTGCCTGAAAGGCTACAGTGCGCAGCGTGTGCAAGCAGTGACGCTAGTTGCGAGCAGCGCAGTTGAAGGGAACAGTTAGGGGAACAGCTACACGAGAACGCTGGTCATCTTACACGAAACCCCAACCCAACGCTTACCGGCATGTGTTGATCAGTCTTGTGTGGATGGTCTGGATTTCTCATGCGGGCACTCCTTAATTCCTCCGGGGTGGAAGGCTCGATGCGGTAGGTTTACGCTTGCCGTGTTGTGGCTGTTTCGAAGTACCGAGGCGTGGCGTTTGGGTGTTTGACACTTGGATTTGGGCTTGATACCTAGGTAGGCATGAACGTCGGGTGAACTAGGATGAGGCCCCCAAGGAGGGCGAACCTTGAGACGTCATTGTGTTACGCCCGTGCAAAACG
>Ga0247733_1000270_pt1 | contig 41761 bp, 52 predicted proteins | sample UWRJL043104R2_FD_180932 | JGI IMG/M metagenome (GOLD analysis project Ga0247733, IMG submission 180932) | Plant litter microbial communities from Arlington Agricultural Research Station in Wisconsin, United States - UWRJ-L043-104R-2 | ecosystem: Environmental > Terrestrial > Plant litter >...
CTGGCGCGGTCGTTTGCACATATTGCTACCACCGCTGCACTGCACCCACCCATCCATTGTGCCGCCCGTTGTGCTGCCCAGCGACTTCGTATACAGTAATACGCCGTACCACCCCGCCCAGCTGGCTTGCTCAAAGCCCGGCCAAAGTCGTCCTCTCTTCTCCCATCACCGCAACGCCGCTCCTACCGCGCAGCCACCGTCGCGATGCCGTCGATCCTTTCCGACGAGGACAAGCAGACGGTGAAGCGCAACGTGCCCAAGCAGAACAACAAGATCCACGCCGTCGCCGTCGCCAAGCTGTACGTTGCCTACCCCGATAGGCACCGATGGACCTACACGGGGCTGCAGGGCGCCGTTGTGCTGGCCAACGACCTGGTCGGCAACACCCTCTGGATCAAGCTGGTGGACATCTCGGTAGGTGCATATAGGCCGAGCTGTCGAATGCGGAAGCTGACGAGTGCAGCCAACAAGTCGCGGCGTCATCTGGGACCAGGAGTTATACGACACCTTTAGCTACAACCAGGACCGCGTCTTCTTCCACACCTTCGAGCTCGAGGATTGTCTGGCCGCGCTCTCGTTTGCTGATGAGAAGGAGGCGAAGACGTTCAAGAAGAAGATGGACGACCGCGAGAAGAACGCACACAAGAACACGAAGAACAAGCCGTTTGGAGCGGCTACGGGCGGCGGCGGCAGCGGTGCGCCGAACGGCCAGAAGAGCCACGGCCTGTTGGGAGGACTCTTCGGGCTCAGGCACACTACTCCCGTGCAACAGCCCGCATCCATCATCCCCCCCAGCGTCACCTCGCCCACGGTCACGAGCCACTCCAATGTATCCAGCTCGCGGAGTTCTACCATTGATACCACCGATCCGTCATGGCAGCCTTTGCTCAAGGAGCTGCTGGCAATGGGCATCACCGAAGATCAGATCGAAGAAAATGCCGATTTCATCAAGCTGTACATTGAGCAGCGCAAGATCGAGGAGAGAATCAAGGATGAAAACAACGAGAAGAAGTCTAGGGCTCCGCCTCCGCCTCCGCCTCCGCCGCCGCCCAGCGCCCCTCCAACCATGGCGGCTATCAGCCCTCAAAACACAGGAGCATCAAAGAGAGGTCCACCGCCGGCCCCTCCACCAGCTCGAAGAACACGCACTGATGCACCTGGCATCAACCGAAATTCGTCCTCGAGTCCCATCCCACCTTCTCCACCGCGACAAGCATCCCCACCTCCGCCGCCTGGTCCTCCACGCCCAAGATTTGCTGCTCCTCCGCCGCTGCCCGAGGCTGGCAAGTTTGTCGGCCAGCCACCACCACCGCCGGCAAGAGCACGAGCTACGTCGAACAGTATGGTCAATCCAGGACCTCCACCTCCTCCGCGACCACCCAAGACACCAGTGGAAGACAACGAGAAGCCTTCGGGCATCAAGTTTGGCGTGCCTCCTCCGTTTGCTGGCAATCGTGCACCCTCAGGGCCTCCTCCACCCCCGAGTCGTGGACCGGTGCCTCCGCCGCCGCCAGCTCGAGATAATCCTTCAGCTCCAGTTCACATGGCACCACCACTGCCTCCGAAAAATTCTGCCGCTCCGCCACTACCACCCTTGAACAATGCGCCTCCTGCACCACCCCCACTGCCACCATCTACGTCGCGACCTGTCCCCGCGGCACCGATGAATGCAGCTCCTCCACCTCCACCGTTCCCCTCCTCGAACGCTCCTCCTCCGCCGCCCCCGTTCCCCTCCAGCAATGCTCCTCCACCACCGCCAACACCCACCAGAGCGATTCCTCCGCCACCTCCGATGCCAAACAGCGCCATTCCCCCGCCGCCTCCAATGCCAAACAGCGCTATCCCCCCGCCACCTCCGATGCCAAGCAGCGCCATTCCTCCGCCGCCTCCAATGCCAAACAGCGCAGTGCCACCGCCGCCCCCAATGCCTCCAGGCTCGGGACCACCACCGCCTCCGCCGATGCCCACAGGCTCAGGACCACCTCCACCCCCACCGATGCCGAACGCGAGTCTTCCCAAAGTCCCTGCCGAGAGGGGCGGTCTGCTGGCAGATATTCGCGGTGGTGCAAGGTTGAAGAAGGTATCAGACCAAGAGAAAAAGGATCGAAGCGCAGCGGCAGTGCCTGGACAGGAGCCTACGTCGAGTCCGCCTGGAGGAGGAGGAGCTGCAGCGGCCGCGCCCGATGCTGGTCTGGCTGGCCAATTGAAGGCTGCCCTTGATGCTAGGAAGTCCAAAGTCAGTCATAGTGGTAAGTGCAACTGGTTTCCTCTTGGGCTGCCGATATGCTAACGCGCTTTAGACGATGAGAGCGACAAAGACGACTGGGATTGAGCTACCATCTAAGTATATCTAGCAATTCACGGGTAGTTGATGGGGCTTTGTTGATTCACGCCTTGTGGTCCTGCACACGGCACGACACATATCCCAAACCGCAACGCGCATAACAAGTTCAAGGGATAGCACAAGCATGTCGGACGATGGATTTCGAATAAGGAAATCGCGGTGGCTGAGGAGCTTGTGTCCATGATCAAATGAGCAGCTAGGCTACTGAGGGTTGATACTGGTAACGTAAATATTATGTTGGAGGTTGCACTCTGGAACATCTGTTCGAGTATTACCAGGAGCGAGAGCTGTGATATTATCCTCGCCGGTGACGCAAGACAGCGCCCTGCCAGCCTACGACCCATTTGTTCAGGTGCTTGGATAACCAGGCGATGTGCAGTGATTTTGTACGCAAAGTGCACCATGCACGAAGAAGTTTTGTACAGCGTTGGCCCCAAACAACGTCATACTGAACGTGTGGGGTTAGTCTGATTCGCATATAACGTGCTGCAAGCTAACGCTTCACACGTGCATCGCACAACGGCCGTATTCCATCCCTCTGACACGGCCGCAACATGGACCGCTTTTGGTTTAGAAATGCAGTGTAGTCTGCACTAATCAAATCGAAGGATTCGCGGGATTCGCGGTCCTGCAGTGCTAAGCCTTCGATTACGCCCGAGCTTGCGCATCGACGGGGCTATGGTTGGAGATTATGGCGCTCGCTTGTCCTCGTTACTGGCCCGTTGGGTGAGGCTATGGGCAATTGATCGGTCGGAGTAGGAAAACTGCTCGTTTGTTTCCGTAAGCGTCGCGCTAGGCGTGCTCCATGGAATGGCGGACCTAATGGGAGAACTAGGGCGCAGGCGGATATACGGCTGAAACCCGCGTATAGGTATACGATCGGGGGCCACGGAACCTTAGGTATAAGGCATGTACTACCTCGATGCAATGCTTACGGCCTGAACTCAGTCCCCCTCCTACACCATTTACATGAATTCACTACGAAGAAAGCCCGTCGTCTCGCCCTCTGACACTTTCGTATTTTCTACGGACGAAAGCGAATTCACAACGCTACACGAAGAGAACCCGTTAGAAGTTGCGCCGCGGGCATCTTCAATACAGCACACGCCTAGCGCAATGCAGAGACAGAATCCGCTCGAGGTCGTTGAGATAAGAAATCAGCCGGATGAGCCGCCGCCGCCGTATCAAGAGTTAGAAGGGGGCGCACCAGCTGACGCCCCGCAAATCGCGCCCATTGAGTACAGCGTCGACAATGGACCTCAGTTGGCGGTCCGTCCAGAACTAGAGTACATGGATGTAGCGTCGCGCAGTTCGAATCTCGTGAGCTCGCAGGCGCCGGAACTCAGCCCAATACAATCGCCAGACAGTCCCGCTTCGAACGACCCGTCGTTGGTGCCGGCACCTCTTCAGACCCGACCAGCTGCTTCAGTCGAGAGTGCTACAACCCAATCAAATCGTTCACAGACATCCCTCCCAACACCGACATTCTCCTCTGCCAAAGCGCGTGAAGCTGGTTTCGACCTTGAATCTCCTGATTCCACAGGACGAAGCGGATCGAGTGGCAGCGTTCCCAGTGTCACTATCCGGCCATCCACCGAGCCTCTATCGCATATGCGGGAAGCGGGGAAGGTGACGGCATATCTCATTCCGTTTCCAAAGCCTCGCATAAGTGGCGTCAAACCAGAAGACATACCCGAGCGATTCCTCGTCTACACTCCCATTTTACCACCGCTGTCCAAGCCCGCGCCCGGCGAGAAGGAAAGCCATTGGCATAAAACTTCAAGACAATGGCAGGAAGACGTGAGGAAAGCGACGATGAGCAAGGCGTCAGCAGCTTCGTGGAAGGGAATGAAGGCGAGGACAACGCGCTTGATTCACAGCGGCGTTAATCTGACGAAGTCTTCGAACGTGGAGTTTCTCGATCGTGTGTCGGGAGCGACTGTTACGGACACTACTGAAGAGATGGACGAGCAAGATCCAGCACAGAGGTTATCAGATGCCGGGCTCTCCGCCGAACCCACATCCCTATACTCCCCTACAGATGCACCACTCTCCCCACCACTCACCAATCGCACCTCATCATTCAGCACCACCCTCGACAAAGACAATAAAAAGGACAAAGGAAAACAAAAAGACACCAAACCGAAACCTCCACCCCTCCAAGACCTCACCCTCATCTACCCACCATCTCTCCAACTACCCCCCGAAAGAGTCCGCACCGAGTTCGTCGACACGCTCCTCCGTACCCGAGAATCATCCCGAAAAGATGCCTTCTTGGCATCCACGCTCCTCCCCTTCGCCGCCACCCTCGACGCCTGCCTCATCTTGAGTCTCGGCGGCTTCACACAGGCCTCAGGCGTATGGGCGTACACATCGGCAAAGGGCGTCTTGACGAGCGGGAAAGTGACCAAGGGCCTCGCCCGCGGCGAGGAACAAGCTCTAGAACAGCAAGACCGTCTCGACGCCGCCGAGTGCGAAACCGAAACGCAAGGCTGCACCTGCGGCCACCACGAAGACACATTCGGCGCGCCCGAAACCAAGCCCAAGTCCCCCAAAGGCAAGAAGAAGTCCAAACCAGGTATCAACCTGCACCTCCAGCAATCGTCCCAGCTCGAGATTATGCGTCGCTACCTCGACCTCGCGTGTCTCAAGAAAGAGTTCCATCTCTTCCCGCAGATTGAGGAGGCGGCTGGCGACATCGGCGAGGGCACTGTCCTGAATGCTATCGGGTGGAAGCCCGTGCGACGCCATGGGAGGGATCTGGAGGTGGAGTTCAAGGATGGCGTGCAGACGGTGACGAGTGACGACGATGAGGTGTATCAGCTTGCGGAGGCTCGGGAGGATGTCAAGAGGTATTTCCGCAAGGGGGCGAGCGAGTGGGTCACATGGTGTAAGGGGTTTGGGAAGGACCCGGAGGGCGCGCTGAAGAAGTAGCTTTCGCTGCGCTTCTGGGGGGAGATGGAATGTGAGACATCTTGTCCCGAGGAGGATGTATATCCCGTTTTGACTCTATCTTGGTTGCGTTGATATCCACCTGTATAGTCGTCCAACATCTTACATTTATTCCCTCTTTGCGTCTGCCGCCCCGAATCAGCACACCCCGTAGCGTGCCTCATTAGGCAAGCAATGTCCCCTCTTTGAGTACTAGCGCTGCTGAGCAACACGGCCCCCATTGCCTCTAGCCTACCCTTGGTGCTTATATCGAACGTCGACCTACCTGCCAATTGGCGTGCGTGCTACATGTGAACGCCGACGCGCGACACCGAGCTTAGTACGATACACGACAGGAACTTATAAGCTGAGACTTCGCATTTCAAGAACTTCCTCTCTTCGTTTTCGCCGAACCTACCGCTATCCCTTTTCCCCAGACACGCCGAACCGCACACCCTCCTCGAAAGACTAGAAGTAGCCATACTCCACCATGGCCAACGCCAAAGTCAGCATCGCGCAATTAGACGCCGCGAAAAGCATCGCAGGCCCCTTCGAATTATTCGCCAAAACCTTCATCCTGGAATTCATCGAGCCGCCGCCAGAAATGGACGCAACGTACGTCCTCATCCCCATCCCATACCCTCTCGCATCTACCCTCTTCCCAAGCCAGCTAACCAAACACCACTCCCCGCAGCGTCCTCATGCGCTGCACCTATCTCTCCCCCAAAACCCATCCCCTCACCGCAACCGGAACGTCGTACCCGCAAACGCCCCCCGTCCACCTGCACTTCGACCAGAGCGAGTCCTTCGTCGTGGCTACGGGGGAAGTGTGTACGCGGGAGGGCTACGCTGTGCACGAGCGTACGTGGAAGCCTGAGGATGGGGTTCGCTGTGTCGAGCCTTGGGTGCCGTAAGTCCAATTCCCCGTCCACCTTGATGTGCCACCAGATATTCAAGATAGTGTGGAGCCATTGTCAAGACGACGCATTTTCTGCCCTCCAAATGTTATATCCGCGATTTACATGAAACTTTTTTGTAAGGGATGTTGAAAGCAAGTTCTCCTAACATGTCCAAAACAGACACTCCTTCCACCCCTCCCCCACCGCACCCTCCGACTCGAAAATCTACCTCTGGGCCCACCCAACCGCCGTCCCCGAGCCAATGGACGCTCTCTTTTTCCAAGGGCTCCTGCGCCACATAAGCGATGCCTACGATCGCAAGGGAAATCCCAGCATTCTGCAGATAATGGTCACACAGTGCGTTCTTCCCCTTCCTTTCCCTTCCTCTCCCGCCTAACCACAAGTAAATTCGAGTGTCTGACCGCACACATGCTCTTTTTTCAACTGTGAAGAATGTGTAACTGGTACAGCGCTGATACATCTACCATCTAGACATGCTAGCGCGACCGCAATGGTCCTCTTCCCCACTGCATGGTGGCTCGGCCCGCTGCGCTGGTACATCCCCTGGCAGCTCCAGCGAGGCGTCGCCGCGATAGGTCGGGCATGCGGGTACCGAGCGCTCATGAAGGAGTACACCACGGCCGAGGAGTGGGAATCGTACCTGCACGCCAAACGGCCGTAAATCAAAGCCCCACCGACAAGCAGACAATAGTGACGCGTAAGTAGAGGCGGAAATGAAATAGAAACAGTGCATAAGACGAGCAGAAACGTTGAATCAAAATCATGTGTATTCATCCACGCGATAACCCCCATCGCTCTATTGGCCAAAATAAACAGAGAGGATATCAAAGCCAAATCAAGCAAAAACAACGCTCCCCAAATCTCCACCCCGGAGTCTATATACATGTGCCCTCGTCCCCTCTCCGTATGCTCATGCGAAACACAAACGCCTACACTTGCCCCTCTTGCTCATCATAAGCTTCACATTACCCCTCGCGTTCGCACAAAGACAAGAACACGCGCACTCACACTACAACCGCCCACCTCTCTTCCAAAACCGGGGATATCTCATGGACTCATGCAAGCGCTCGAATGCAGATGGTGACGCCAGAGACCAAGGCTGGCTGGGGCCGAACCTCCGTACAGCAATGCCTTGTTCCTCGACATCGTGTCGCGTAGTAGATCAGGTGATTGCACAGCGAGGATGGAGCGCCTGCCTCCTCCATCAACGCTGGCGGTCGAGTCTGGCAGCAGATAGAACCGAAAGGAGTGCCAAATACAAAAACAGATCGCAATCCAGGTCTAACCGTTGTGAGCCAAATGTAAGGATGAAAATGGAGGTATCAAAGTAAAGTCGTAACAGGACGTAAGGATACTGGAGGATTCGTGGCATCCGGTATATCGTCCATTGGTGGCAGGCTCGAGCCATAAAGGTGCAAAAGCGTGAGCAGATGATCACAATGCATCCGTCAGATCAGGTCGCCCGCTCTGGCGAGTATTGCCCAATGGACATCAAAATAATGTCGCGAAGAATTTCATCGCACCGACCTCTCTTCTGCTTTCCGAGCGCTGTGCGTGTCTTGAAACACGACGTGAGAAGCTGCAACTCCTCATAGAGACATCGTGAGCCATTCCCACTCTTGCGGACCTGCCGAGGACAGACCTTGTCCCATGGCACCCATCGGAAGACTGCCAAGATTCTGACTTTGGTTCTGAATCGTATTGTTTGCCAGTGCTACCGATTCTTTCCTCCTCATGTTAGAGGGAGCTTTGCCCGCTGTGTCATCTGCGTCCGCCATCTCCAGCTCTTGCATGCCGCTCTTGCTTTGCCTTCGGACCCTTTTGGGTGCGACATTTACGCTGCGGCCTTGTGTCGTGCCGGCTGTGTTGGTGGTCTGCGGTTTGGGAGGTCCGGGTGCGATCGGAACTACACCGCCAGACTTGACGCTGCCGATGGAGCCTGGCGTGGTAGTGGCGGCATTCGCGCTTGTAGATCCGCCGCCAACTGAACCGGTCGATTTTGGCGATTCTGAATCCGCGCCCTTGCCTGATGTTGGTGTCGTGACCGGAGTCTGTGCGATCGAGTTCTTGCGGGAAGACTTTTTCGATGCTCGCGACGTCGTTCCGGCCACAGGGGCCGTATTGCCGCTCCCACGATTGCGCTTCTTTATAACGTCCGTCTTCAGAGACAAAGGGCGGACAACGCCATGCAGCTTCAGGAACAGGCCACACGCATTACACAGAGGGTGTCCTTCCGGATTACGACGCCAGAGTGGAGTAGTCTGAGTGAAGCAATTCGTGCAGGTCGTAGGCGCACTGCCTTCGCCCTGCTTCGTGCCACCAGGGCTTGTAGGACGAGACGGAGCTGCTGAACTAAAAGCCGATTCCGGTGGTGAGTTAGGCGACGACTGCGGGCGCATGCCTTGGAGCAAACCAGCCGCATTGGGTGTAGAGCTGGTGCGGGGTATCTTTTGCCGTCGGGGGTCGTTTCCGCGATTTCGAATGTCGCTGACGGACGCGGCGGATCCATGCGCTCGGCCTAAGCTGCTGCTCTGAGTCCAGTGGTCTTGCGGTGAGGGAAGCATCTCGGTGGCACCAATCGTGACCGTTTTTCGCCCCGGGGGCCCAGCAGGATAGCGTGCAGGCATGGGGTTGAATTGATTGGACAAGTTTGTTTCCCACTGGAAGCCTGCGTTGAAATCGAGCGACCCGTCGTCCATTGGCGAGTATTCTTGCGGGGCGGGCATCGTCCGATCCGGGAATGCACCGCCATCTTCGTCCTCGCCGTCCGAATCGGCACCGAATGTGAACATGTTCTCGTGTCGTGGTATTTGCATGTTATCCTGCCGCAGGGGAAGACTGCTGTGCATCACTTGGGAGGGCTCAACGTGACCGGACTGGCCAAAGGTCGACGAGAAGGACGACGACGTCGGGGGGCCCGTTACGGCACTGAACATGGAGTCGCCGGTGCCGCTCGGGTTGAAGATGTATTGCGGCTGCAGCGACGACGAAAGATTGGAGGGCCGATGTGGCCCAAAGCCATGGTTGCCATGTGAGCTGCGGATGTCCATGCCATTGCGGTCAAAGTACATGTGGGTATCCTCGTTCATGGGCTGCGGCGTCGACACGGTCGAGGGGAAGGCGGAGCTCGGTGGCGAATAGTAGTCGGTGGAGTTGAGCGACGAGGCCATCGAGTTGGGGTTGTAGAGGTTCGAGTAGGAGGGGTTCTGCGTCATGAGCGGCGACCCGACGGGCGAGAAGCCAAAGTTCTGCTGGAAGGGACCGGCAGAACTTATGATGGGGTCTTCGTGGAGCTGGAAGGTGTCGATGGAGAAGGGGACCTGCGGCTGCGGGTGGCTGAAGGTGGGCGGCTGCATGGACTGGTCCAGCGAGTAGTGATGCAGGGCGACGTCGTCGTCCGGGTTGCTCGGCATCATGATGCTGTTCACGGGAGGGACCTGAGGAGAGGCCTCTGCTCGTCGCTTGGGGGGCTGATAAGGGATTAGCAAGGCTGACGGGTGGCGGACAGCGATAAGGGACTTACTCGACGCTCGTCGATGCTGGTCTTGCGGACGTGACGTTGGACATAGCCAAATTCATGCTCTCGGAGGACGATGGGAGGAACTGGAGGGGCCGAGGCGTGGGCGAGGGCGAGGTTTTGGTCGTGGGAGGATTGATTGGGCTTCCTTATCGGTATCGCCGTTGCATGGGACGGGGCCCGCATCTCATTCGGCGGCTCGTCGAGCAGGCCCGCAGGCGAGCCGACCGACGAGGGCTGTATAAAGTCGTCGAGGTTCATGGCATCGCCGGGCAGGCTGGGTGCGCGCGCCTGGCGATCGACCGACTGCCGCAATTGCGCGATGCCGCTGGGGGCGCTGTGCAGCGCAGGACGTGCAGCGGGGCCGGCCGTTGTCGTCGGCGGCGGCTTCATCTGCTCGTGCAGGGCCGGTCTGTGGGTCGCAAGACATGGTCAGCACCTGGATCAAAATGTCTCGCGGCGAGGTTGCGCAGCACATGGCGTCTTTCGTACCCTCTATTGCGCTCTCGCTCGCGCTCGCGCTCGGCGGCACGGCGCATGTTGAGCGCCATCATCCGCCACGTCAGGTTCTCCATGCGCTCCGCGTTGGGGAGCTGGGTGCGGGCCTTGGAGTACAGCTTCCAGATCTGGGTGCCCAGCGGGTCGTTTCGCTGCATTTCCTCGGGCGAGGGCATGTCGGCGCCGTCCGCATCGTTCTTGAGGGCCGGGAAGATGGAATCGGCGAGCACGCCCGGGCGAGCAGCGGGGTCGGGGGGTGCGAAAGCCAGCGTGTCGGGGGAGTCGTCGGCGGTCGTGTGCAGTTGCTGGTGCTGGAGAGGAGGGTTCGCGGACGGGCTGTCGAACGGCGGCCACTCGTCTGCCGGCGAAGATGATGTAGCCATGTGCGGATCGACTGGGCCCAATGGCGGGCGCGTGTGAGGATGGCGACGCCCTCGTTCAACCCCACGGTGTCGCTCCGCAAATGCGTGCGCAAATCCTGGGGGCTTACCGCGCCGCAGAGCTGCAGGCGCAGGCGCAGGCGCAGGCGGTCGGGTCGGGGCTGCAGGCGTGGGATTGCTTTTTGCGCCCACGGGGTAAATGTCGCTCTCGTGCTCAGCAATGCTCTCACAGGACTCGGCGGGCAGAGGTGGGCAGCTGTCGTCGCGCTGTAGCGTCGGGACAGAGGGCTTGCAGCGTGCTACCGGCTTGGCGGCTGGCGGGCTGGCTATACTGGCGAGCCTGTGTGGACGATGCAGTGGCGGTGGTGGTGATGCCCTCGGGCCGTCTGGCCTGGCCTGGCAGACGGGGATGCTGGGCGAGGTGGTGAGAGTGGAGGGGTCGGGCGTGGGAGGAGGCTTGTGGGGGTGCGGGCCACGGGCGAATCACACGGCCTGCGGTGCTCTGCATTCACTGCATTCACTACCTTCCACTACCTCCACTACCTGCACCACCTGCACCACCCTCAGGGATGCGCTGCCGAGCCGACGCCTTCCCTGTGCGCGTGCAGGCCTGCTTTGAGCCGGCGCTGCTGCGACGACGACGTCGGAGCGGAGAGGCGCCGTTGGTCGCTCGACGCCGCAGACCCAGCGAGCCAGCCCAGCCCCTCGAGCGAGCCCACGCACACGAACCCTCGACGCAGAGGTCAAGCGCCGCCGCTGCTGGGCGCGGCGACGGCTGTTGCGTTGAGGTACCGGTACGGCAGGTCATACAGCAGCAGCACGCGGGAGAGGCCCGCTTGCCATGCACCCATGGGGCCCCCCCTGTCGCCTGTCGGCCTGAAGACGCCTGATCCGTGCAGACAGTCGGGGCCCTGCAAGCTGCAAGCAGTCTTCAAACCTCGCGGCCGACGCGGGCGAACTGCACTGCACCCGCCGTTGGTGAATGAAATTCGCTGGAACGCGCGCCACTGGTACAGCCTACAAGTCCAAAAACCAGAGTTTAAAAACCAGAGCCCGAAGCCCAGGGCCCAGAGCCCCTGACAGAGTAGAAGCCCTTGACAGAGCAGAGCCCTTCACGACCGGTACAAGCCACGGCAACGCCCACACCCACCATCGCGTGGCCACTGAACGCCTCTTCACGGCTTGGTCCCACGCCAAACAAGACAGAACCCAATATCCACCCGTCCATTGGCTGCAAGCATCACATCGCCTACTATTTTTTTTCTGGGGCGCTAGTTGACGCGTTACCGAGCTTCGTATCGAGTAAGTCGACACTAGACTATGCAGCCGTTTGGGAATGTCGCGCGAGGCTGTTCGCAGTGCGCGCCCGCACCCAAGGCCTTATAGTGGCCACCGCGCCGGGCAGACGGTCCAATGAGACGGGAGGGCGTCGGTCCTCTTTTCCAGCAAATCCCCCTCTTCCCTCGAGTGCGTCACCCGAGGCTGACGGTCTCTTCCGACTTGCGAGTGCCGAAGTATTCCCCTCCTACATCTTCCGAACAATGCGCAGCCATCGCTCCGACCAACGCACTCAGGGTCTGGTCTGCTCCACTCTTTATTGCCTGCACACGCGTGGCTACTACACCTAAGCTCTCGGTGTTCGCGATGAGATGGGTATCAAGCACTGCGCCATGCGCGTTGAGGGTGGACTGGTGCAACTGCTCCACCCATCCTCAGGGATTGAACGGGCCCCGACTCCTTCGATCTACGGAACCTGCACCATCAACTTCAAGTCAGCACCAAAATCGTCGTCCTCTATCCGCAGCTAAGAATTGCGATCCATGGCAGACGTCTACTCTCCTCGCTGTCAAGCCCGACACGAAGTGCGATCTGCACAAGGTCCACGCCCCCTCCCATCGAGCACCAATTTAGGCAAAGCCAGACGTTCCCACCGCCACAGAGCTGGCTTTAGCCGTCGCCGTTAAGCAGCAATCCCGGGCATCGTGAATCGCGATCGGGCTGGCGAATCGGTTCACGCGAATACTTGGTTATTCCCCTGGGAGCTGTGAGGGGCGATCCGTCGTCGCTGGACGACGCTGATGCATGCTAATTTAGCACGTCACTGCGGTGAAAGCGATTCATGCGTTGGTGGAGAGACGGTAGGGTCTGACGTTGTGAATTACTAACTTCATTTGTTGACGCGCTAACGGAGCTGGCCCTTGCTGCACAGACTCGTGGGGTTTTCACATGCATTCACCCCACCATCCCCCGATCTCCTTCTTCCACACGATGCCAACTACGCCATGACGGAGCACGACTATGACCATCTATCGCATCGCACCATCCATTCGGAGCTGTCGCGTCACTTGCAGACCTCATGTTCAACACACCCTTCAAAGACGAGGTACCGTGGTTGAAGGGTTCGAGATGGGACGCGTGGGGGATGCAGCAAGGATACCCCTGCCCATCAAAGCCACCCATGTTGCTGACTTGCATGAAGCGCAGGGATAGCGGAGCCTAGATCAGCATCTGAGCCGACGAAAAGCGCCTAGTATAGTGGGTCACCATAACGCAGCCAGCTCACCCAAGGAGTTGAAGACAGGACAAATGTACTCTTTGCTGCAGCGGCTGCAGCGGAAATTTCGACCCTGCGCGTGCTGCAATACTGCGTCCTAGTCGTCTGTACACATCTCCGAATCAACCGCGGAAAACCGTTTGCTGAAGCATGGTGTCCGGACGATTTCAAATATGTGCTGACGCCGGACAACAACCGCTGGTGCCGCGCACAATATTGCGTATACAGTAGTCCACGGCCCGGACGAGGGAGGTTGCTCTAGGGCGAATGGTTCCGGTTGGTGGGGCCTATACGGCAGTGCAGGTGATACCGGTACAGCATCTTGGGCGACTGAACCCTGGGTTGACGCGGGATGCCGTGGGGTTGGTGGAGAGGCAAGTTGTTTCACCGATCGCCTCCCTTCCCTCTATGGGCGATGAGAGTGGAGATGGCCCGTTCCGACTGCATCGTCACGGAAGCTGTCGCGTGCCGTGCTTTGTCGAACAAAGGGTACCGTATTTCGCGCTCGCCCATGCTCACATGCCCTTCGTCCCGATGCGTGGTGAGCGTGGTTTGCTCGGCTTCGAACACCGAACAACCCAGAGCTAGGTCGAGCGACTTTCCTACCAGAGCTCTTCACCGTTACCGGCGATGTTGATGGCCATGCCAAGCCAGTCAACTACACTGCCAAAGAAGAAGCACGTCAGTGTTCGGGCACATGCCAAAGGTCCATCGATAGATTCGATAGATGCTCGTTAGGGTGGGCGACATCGTGTAGGTATGGCCTGCTCTGGCAGCATGCTGAGCACTGCCCGTCGAGTGTACGTGTCGTCGTAACAGCACCTCATCCGTCCCACACCACCACTGGCGACAGACCCACGACCATGGCGTGCCACTCCAACATCTTTTTCAGGACCATCCATCCATCATCTTTCTCCCCGCTCCCCGAGCCGAAGTAGGTTAGGCGAGTCTTGGCATTCGAACGCAGGTACACGGTATCTTTTGCACGACTCCCTCCGAACGGAATGGCAAGAGCCTCCAACAAAAAAAAGCCCCTCCCCTCAAAAACCTCGAAAGCAGATCCTGCAACAGGGGACGGACAGGCTCCCTTTATACCTGCGTCGTAACACTCGACGCCAAGGCCAGTGCGCAGTGAGGCAATCGCCGCTTATCTTTGCGCATCGCCTCGATAACGAATAACGACATCTGCCTTGCCATGGGGCTCATACCAATTAGGGGCCCCGACGTTGCACCTGAGCGCTGGCAATTGGATGGCAAGTGGAGCGGCGGTGGGACAGAGTGTTGCTTTAGTTTAGCAGGCGAGCATTATCGCTGGGCCAGCTGCCTATCGTGGACGGGCAGTCGTAGATAACGGCGGTTGGGACGTCTTGTAGCTGGGATTGGAGCGTGACGTGAGACGACTGCATGCGGTTTTGAGATAAGGGTCTGAGATTTTTGCAGTGTCTGGGGACTGTGGCTATAAGTGATCGTGTGAGGAGTCTTTCTGAGACGTCTGTTGGCCGTTGCGGATTGACTTGGAATGCTTTTACATTCTGCATGACCAGCGTGCGAGACACTCGCTTGGGTCGACTGGTGTCGTAGATTCGTGAATGTAGATATCTTCAGGAAGTGTCCACGTATTCGCCCTCCCCAACGTAGCACAGATCCCGGCCCTAGCAGCCCCTCCCCAACGCCCCGCATTCCCAGTGCGCATTGATAAGTGATGCCGTCGGCCTTGCCCTACAGCTATACCCAATCTCTACGGCGCGTAGCTGAAAGGGCATGCGTCTTCTGCTCGATAAGTCCCGCGTCTTCCATCTCTTCGCGCGCTGCCCATCCTAGCACCCAATCTCGCCCTATGCGCACGTCGGCTCATTGCATCGTAGTCTCGTCTGGTATCGAATATGCGTGTGGCATATAAAGACAGTATTCACTTGTCCTGCTCGCGGCCCGTCTCTGCGCCCTCCTTCGCACCACCCTTGACGGTCTCTTCGCCGAGGACTTTGCTCGCAGCCATGAACCTGTTGACAACCCATTAGCGTCCATAAAAGTCAAAGATAATGCACCTCTGCCCCTCCCTTCTTGACCCCCATACGTCCACCGAAAGGCCTCCAAGATGTCGAAATCACTCACATAGCCCCGTTGTATCCCCCCAGCGTCCGCATATCCTGCGCCTGCTGCGCCGTCATGCGCATCAAACTCTCCAGATCCGCCATGTTGGCCGTCAGCTGCGCAAGCTGCGATTGCAGGTGTGAGATTTGGCGTGGCTTTTGCGAGGGCATGGTGCTCATTCGTGAGGTGGAGGTCGCGCCGCGCGTGGTTGGGTTAGACATTTTGAATTGGTGCGGCTCTGTGGAGAGCTGGGGCTTTTGAGTGATGTTTGCGTGTGGATGCGGATGGCTGGTGATGTTGAAGTCGTTGTTTGTTTACTGGTGAGGGGTGGGGGAATCGGGACGCGACGGGCATGCCCGCGGCGAAGCGGCTTGGCGCTAGCGATTAGATCTTGAAGCTTCGAGTTTCTCCACCGGACACTCATCGCGACCGCACGATCGAGGTGCCTGCTATCTATCGTCCAGCCCGAGTCCGACTGAACCTCCAGTATCTCCGAAACCATGGTCAGCCCACAGACCGTCCGCCGCTTTATCCTCACCGGCTCCGTCGCCGCCATCACCATCACCGGGTCTGTCTACGGCGCGCAATTGAAGACAGACCATGAAGTCTCCCAGGTGAGTCATCATCTGCATACATCCCCCAGCACATAATATACAGCTAGCTAACGCAACATGCGCAGCAACGTAAACGAGCGCTGCAAGCCTCCCCCGAAGAAATGATCGCCCAGCTCGAAGGCGCGCGCGCGGAGCTGGTGGGCAAGAAGAATGAGCTGGAGAGGAAGATTGCGAATTTTAGGGCTCGTCGGAGTGGAGGGGATATACAGCAGGGAAGAGGGAGATGAGATGTTTGTGATGCCTTGGGAGCTGGGATTGGGCTCCTGGATGGGATACCTCCTGAAGAAAGTGGACACCAGCCACACAGGCCCACCATTTTGACATCGAACATCAGCACCGCGTGCTATGGACAGGAGAAGCACTGCCCTGAGCGCTTTTGGCCGACGTCACGGTCCGTCCAGGGAAGAAGTGGCTCATGGGAATATCTTGAACGGGCTTTACTCGACTTCGGTTCGACAATTCCGTTTCTAGATCTCGATGATATTCAAGAGTGGTCTAGGTACAGAACCACGGCTGAACTTGCGTCAAAACTCGAGGCCATTGCGACACGTTTAGTACGCTGCCGGACGTTCCACCATGCCGTTCATCGACTCGGCATTCCTTTCCAGCAACTCACATTTTATCCACAGGACGGCCAGACCCCAATAATCAGGCCGACCATGTCTAGAACTGGCCACCGGATGCAGCATGCACCAAACTCACGCGTCAAGGCGTCGGCGCAACACGACAACACTTGCAGCCTGCAGATCTCGGGATGCGAATCCATACCACTCATCTTTCAGACCGACTGCAACTTGATCGCCAGCATGCGAGGCGCTCAATCGGCACTTTGCATGACCTCATTCACCGGCTTCCCGAATACCGATCTGCCATCGGTCAAACACTGTATTCTCGGGGGTTTTGTCCCGCGCTTCCTATCTCAATTTAGCCAGTCACCGTCGCTCTTACCCCACGCGCACCCCGCATGCATCCCTTAGCACCGTCTGTGGCACGCGCGTTCCGACAATATGTTTGGCACGCTTAGTGTTAGCGGGCTAGAATGTCGTCTTCCGTTACTCTTGTGCGCAACGCCTCGCTCGATGCAACTGCGGCCTTTGATCGAGAATGTGTTTGCATCTTGGGGAAGCTGTGGGGTGGTGATACAATACGAGTCTTAGGGCGTGACGTTAATTGCACTCGTGGGGGTAAGTTGAAGGTTGAGGGGGGTTGTGCATGATGATGGTGAGGCTAGGGTCCTTTGGTCCGCCGTGTGAGGGTGCGGACTTCGCATTCACTCGTATTCCGGTGCTGTCTCTGCAGATAGATGAAAATTGCGAGGTTGGACTGATGACCAAGTTGGAACATTCTACGTGGTCGAGGACTCTGGCTCGTCTTCGCTCTCTGAAGTCCGTAGCCTGGTCAGAGTGAACACGTTACGCAGCCTTAGAGAAGTAGACACTGTTCGGGTTCTATGGACTTTTAGCTATTCGTCGCTCGTATGGCGATAGTAATTCTACCCACTACATTTCGCTTAGAAGAGCTCTAAAGCAACGGTTACCACCTCCTTCATGTCCAGAAACAGACTCGCTGAAGAGCCCGTCCTGCTCCAAGTCGTAACCGTTTCAGTCCACATCATCTTCTACTCCTCTGCTCTCCTTCGAACTACTCCTCGCCTTGTCCCCCTCGTCACCGTAACCCCAAAGAAGCAGCTACCTATAGGCACCTGAAAAATCCATAGGACTGCATCATCATGTGCTCTCCAGAGACCATACTGTATCTCGTCTGCAGCCACAAGCGGTCGGTAAGCCCTTGCGGGGTTGGGGAATTACCGGACACTATGCATGCCGTAATCGGGGGCGCAAAGCTATTGGATTATCATATGGGCTTCAGCAGAATGCCTGAATTGCAATGCAAAGATACCAAAGCAACCGTTGTAGCTGTCTTGCAAAGGGTTGTATATATTTTTACTAGCTTGAAGCAAGTAGGAGAAAAACTTTGTGTTGTTAGGTGTCATTTGGAAAGCAGGAGTCCTGGGGGTTGACGGTCAAGTCTAATTCTTCCTGCAATGATAAACATCGGCTATTCGTGAGAAGTATTTGTTGGAAGTACGTGTGACTATGGAGTTGCAACCAATTAACATTAGTCTTTCTCGTGCAGTCCAAGTATTGACACTAGCTCACGGACATTGATCAAGTTCAAAATGACCTGAAGACTTCAAGTAGTTCGACTGCCGCGTTCAAGTACATGTCAAAAGCATGAAACAAATTTGCCAACTCACTACGCGAATCCTCGAGAATGTATTTCACCGTCGACCTTCGGAAGACTCTCAGCGTCAAAGTATCCTAACCACAAAGTAAAGCCTACCTGTGAAGAACCAATACGAAATATAGTAAATTCTCCCGTGAGCGGATGCTTCCTAATCCCCGCATGTGTTTCGGCCACTTTGCAAATTATACCGTATATCACCATACGTACATAGATTGATCTATACAATCCTGCACTTTCGCGAAACGACACAAAGAGTTGAGCCATCGCCCATATGATCGAGGGTGGCCGAAGTATAAGACCGACGGCCTGTGTACGAGGTGTTGCAAAACTTTTGATAACGGGCTTGTGTAAACTACGGGGAAGACCATGCGCAAGAAGATTGGAAATAAAATAACAGAAATGGGGAGCCGTCAGTGTTCTTAACACTTTTCAAAAACCAATATCTGCAAAGTCATTTCCCGCCTTTCTTGTGTTCGTCAATGTCTAGATCGTGAGTATCTCTCTCACAATGTGGCGATCAAAAACCCATCGCGCTGTCTTTTCGAACATGAGAAACTGCTGCAGCACTTCTAAACCGAACCGTCGGACCCTTCGACCCAACGGTGAACCTGTCCGTAGCCTCTTGCTCTCGTCGATGCAGTCGCTCAATGGGTGAAATGTTCTTCTGATCGTCCGGAACGACCAGTTCCATATCATATCTAAGCGCAAGCATAGGATCAGTAAACGTCCGAACTCAAAGTCTGTAACACAGAAGCACGTACATGTAAACCATCCTCGCAATAGTAAGCTTGATCTCAATCAACGCCCACTTCTTTCCTGGGCACTCTGTAAGCCCCATACCAAATGCACAAAACGCCGCCCTTGCCGTCCGAATAGTCTCTTTGGATGACTCGCTTGCTATCCAGCGGTGCGGCTCGTACGTCCATGGATTAGGAAAGTATCTCTCGTTACGGAAAATTGTGTGGTGTGAAACGCCCACGTCGGTTTTCGCGGGAATGAAGCGTCCGTCGATTTCGATACCGCCCTCGAGAGTGGCTCGCTGGGTTACACCGCCAATCACGGGCGTTAATCGCATCGATTCGTCTATACAGGCGATGAGATATTCGCAACCGTCGAGAGCAGGACCTGTCCGTATTTGGTCGACGTCGCTGAATTTGGAGCGGAGTTCGGACTGAAGACGCTTTAATGTGTGCGGGTTGTTGAGGAGATTGAATATCATGTTTGACAGTGAGTTGGCTGTGGTGTCAGAACCTGGTGTTTTATGGTTAGCTACTAGAACGGTTGAAATTGATGACTCGTTGATCTGAAGTCCAGGTGGACTTACCTGCAAGAACTAATAGACTGCTCTCACTCTCCAGTTCCTGGATAGTAGGCGCATCGCTTCCTCCTTGTCTGTACCCCTCCAAGAGTACATCAAAGACGCACGCCGATTCTTTCTCGTCGGACGAGCGTGCCATGCACTCATGCGCAAGCTCGGCGCTGTATATCTTGTAGTCCGCTACGGCTTTCTTGAGTCGCGGCTGCAATGAATCCAAGTGAAGCATCGCAATGCCGTGCATATGGCAGACCTAGTCCCAGTCAGCACATAGTTTCCGCTCCCACAGGTCCGCTGAAAACAATCACCACACATACCAAATTCAAGCCCTGAAATCCCTCAAAAGTCGGCGGCACAATATCCGCCTTCTTAGCATCATCCAGCGCCCCAAACGGTTTTCCGAAGCAGAACCCACCCATAACGTCAAACACAAATAGCGCAAACTCATGCCCCAAATCAACTGCCCCCGACCACTCCTCCTTCTCCGCCTTTTCATGTCTCTCCAAAAACTTCGTCAGAGTGCGAAGAAATAAAGGCTGATACGCCTGTAGCATCTTATCCGAAAACGCTTGCGATAGTATCCGGCGTTTCCGCGCATGTTGCTCTTTGTCCACCGTACAATGCGTGCTAGGAATATCCATGTACATCTGCATGCCTTCGTAGTAATCCGATTTCTTGGTGTTTGCCGTCGCACTGTAGATTGCGCGTATTGCGCCTACGCTGTTGATGGAAAGCCGGTTGGGGCCGTAGCGGACAAAAGTGCCATAGCGAGCGTGGAGACGCACGAAGTCGATATGTCGGTCGCCTTTAGAGCAGTGGTAGACGCTGTACCAGTCTGTGAGGCGTCCGACCAGTGGGCCTGGGTATTTTGCGAGCGGGTGTACGTAGAGACGGTAGTAGACGATGGTGGATGTCTGGAAGCGTCAGGAAAACCTAGTTCATAGTCTGGAGTAACATACGAGAAGGAAGAGAAGCAGCAAGAGTGCTACGAGCATCTTGGCTAACTAGATCTTGAACAGTTGCGCAGTGTTGTGGTTGCTAAAGAGGTATCCGCGGGGCTTGAAACTTGCGAATAGCGAATACTACATCAACAAAGCAACGCGCAGCGCGCTTATAATTAAGCGCAATTGAGTCGACATGCCTGTTGACGTGTCACAAAGTGCTCCATATCATTGCATGATTAGTTCGTATTTTTGACGTTCGTAGGCAATGTGCCGGAAACCCCGCCCAATACCAGACGTCGGGGTAATCTCTGTGCCGCGCGGATGCAGCTAGTCTAGAGGAGCGGCCCGGGACGGGAGACGCCTGTCGTTTGTTTTGTAGCCTTCTGCCATGGGTTGAACGGGTCAAGGAGTTGTTGATCGTTGTCATGAGAATTGGAATCGGGCCCACAGTGTTGTGAATTCATGCCCATGACACACCGGGTTTGTGATATTCGCGTGTAGAACATGGAACATTAGATTGAATGAGGTTCAAATGGTAGACATAGGAATATCGCGGGTGGGAACGGCAATGGCCATGTGCCCCGCCTTCTACTTTGGGTTCGGTAATCCTAGTAGCTACTTCCGAGATCCCTTCGGAATGTCATGGATTGATTTGCTGCAAATGAATGCATGCATTCAAGTGAGCGGGCGGGATTCTTCGTGACACGATGCACAGCATGTTGAGCCGCATTTTCTTACGCGGCTACAGATGTCGAACAGTGACCTCAACATCCGTCTTTGAGCCGTAGATAGTAATTTTCGGGAAATAGAGGTTGACAGTTATTTACATTGATCGAGCAAACGCCGAGATACAGTAGTCTCGTTGTGGCGGGGTATGCAACTATTGGAAAATTTGCGGCAAGTGCGGATCACATCTAACATTGGCACCCCGCTTCCATTCGTTGTATGCACGGTGAGTGTTTACAATGTGTGTTCGGTACGACTTCATCATGATTGGCGCCTTTCTCGCCAAGTCGGGTAGGGGGTATTGACTTGCAATTGGCCACTCATTCGTACACTCGACCCCTCTTCAAGGTTTACTTCGCTTGCAGCCGACGCCTCCGCAAAGTCCACTTTCATCAAGACACCCGTTCTTCGTCAAGTGTCAGACCGACAGGCGTCTCTACTTGTGACGGTTCTCCATCACAGAGTGAATGTACGAGACTACGACGAGCAAAGGTGTCACTGACGCACTACGTCGCGAGAAGTAACAATATAGCATTGGGAAAAGCGATCTCTAGGATTGAGAGTGGCTTAGACCCTACAGCTAAGCAAATTATCGAGTCATGGCAGTTGGGACGCGGCGCTCCGACGAGACTGGGAGAAACTTGAATATGGAGTCAACCTCCCACACTTGTGTTGCTACGATCACGAAATCTTCGTGATAGTGAAGCTGAATTACAGTTTGATTGAGCACACATTGAAACCTTTTGTTTGAAGCCTTGGCTTCTTCAAAGAAAGTTGTGTGATCCCTCGTTCACACATCATGACCCAACGACCGGGTTTTGGCATGTCTAAACCCAATGAACAGTCTGTTCACTGGTAGATAGAGCTTTATTGTGCGTTTAAACATGAGTCTTTCCGTTTCTGGTAGTACAGTAACATACCGGAATTATACTTCGCTGCCTCTTTCGCCGTCGCTGTCTCTGAGGAATTCCCCGAACGTAACCGACAATACCACAACCATGCCTGCCGTCAACGATTAAGACCAGTATACTTGCAAATCTGCTAAACATAAGGAAGGGATTCTACAGTTCCTTCTTGACCGTGTGAAGAAAGCCACAAATCGTACAACGAGCACCAAGACGTCGAAGAATATCGCCGGGTCCTGAAGACAAGCGACCCTCCGGAATTGCCGAACGCACCGGGTTGAGTACAATAAAAAGAGCGAGTGCCCTTATTACACCAGTGTAAGTAAAAAGACATGGCAGATGCGAAGAGTGGCTTGATGATAGGCGTGGAGTGCGGAGACAGTGCAGCGTGTAACTGTGGATGACGATGACGTTGTACATGCGGTAGTCGTACGGTTTATTTGTGAGAGGAAGGGGGATTTTAGGCAAAATGTTGGAGCAAGACGTGGCAAACGTGGTAGGCGTGGATTGAAGCGCAGTGTGAATGCCACTGATATGTCCGCCTAAAAAAGACACCTCTTATTTCTGTACGCAGTCAACATTTGGCTCGTACTTAAAGTCAGATACTTTGCGTACCTCTAAACATCCATCGTCTTCTCCACCCCCCCAGCGATGTTTCCCCAAACCAACACCCTCAGCCCAGGTCTCACGTACCCCTATACTCTCCACCGCGCATACCTTTGTGGCCACCCCGCTGAATTCATTGAAGTCTCCATACTCCCAGTCTCTCACGACAATCACAAAACAGTCTTCCGACACACCTTGATCCCTCCACCAAAGGGATCGTGTCTCTCAAATCCCTACCGGCAGACCCTCGAGCGATGCTCCCTCTGTGCTCGAGACGACCAAGCGCGCAAGCGACAAGAGGATCTGAGACTCCCTGTGAGAAAACTAGCTGCGCATCAGGGTCAGGTCCAGGGTGGGGAAGGCTATATTAAAGACGGTTTTTTGGCGGTTCTTGCGAGATTGAGATTTCAGGCTAGGGCGCGATTTCCAGTCGCGTGGAAAGACGAAAGCGCCGAAAATGGCGTGCACATCTTGTTGAAAGAGGTCCATCACCGAGCTGAAGTTGAGCGAAACTCGAAGCCTCACCCAGCAGTCCCCTACCGAGCGCGAAAGGACAGACACGTTATCGGACCGGACCTTGCTCACAAGCCCTCCCCATCAACATACACAATCATAGTCGACATCGACGAATCCTTGATCCGCCCTCGCTCTCCCACTCCTCCGCCCGAACCACAAAGACATTCCGACAGTGCACTACTGAACAACCACCATCATTCGCATGCACCCAGCTCCCTGCGCAAACCTCAATCATCGAAGCGAGATTCTGGAGGTACAAGCCTCAGCTTCGGAGACCAGCCGAGAAATACTACGCAGTTCGCCGCTCGGGCGCAGTCGATGCGTGGGCGTGGTAGACTGCCGCTGCCGGTGTTTAGAAATCGAAGAGATCTGTTGAAAGAGAAAATTGTAGGTTCACTTGGAAGTGGGAGCGCGAGGAGCCTGATACATTCAGGTGAGACGCGATTGAGTGAGTCGAGTGGAAGGATTGGCTCGGGTGGAGAGTCGCATGGGGCATCGCAGGAAGGCGTCAGCCCAAATCGAGAAGGGAGTAGATACGGAAGTTTGTATGGTACTGCTCATCGCAGCTCGCAGGGGAGTTCCAGTCGTGGCTCGTACGAGGATGCCAAACGTGGCACTTCTGAAGGTTCTCTTCGTAATCCGTACGAGTATTTACCGCGTGGTTCGACCGAAGCCTATGATGGCAGCGAAAACGAACATTCACTTCGTCGGGCGAACACTACCCGATCGCATGGGATGTCAAAACGTCGCGTTTTCGAAGGTACGATCAGTAATACACAAGGAAGCTCGACGCATCGGGTGTCGGAAGGCGCAAGTCATGGCTCGTACGGGAATTTCGATCGTGCATACCAAGGTGTTCAGCGTGTTCCGAACGACTACGCGTCTCAGAGTGATCTAAAAAACGCAGGCGAAGAGGTCTTTGAAGTGGGGCAAGGTGATTCTTCTTCTCGGGATCAAGATTCGGATTCAGATACTTCGAGTGTGGGGAGGTGGTGTTGTAGGTTAATAGATTTGCGAGGCATAGAATGGTACACGGAGACATCTAGTTGAATTAAAAGCAAAAGACAACGCGCAGGAAAGCGAAACTGACGCAGCTCTTCATGATTTCTCAGCGGTCGACCTACACAGGATCCCAATACTTCTCAACGTGAGTCACTGCATGTAAACCAACTATGCACATCCATCCTGCTCCTGCGACCCAGTCCTTCCCCCATAAATCCCACCATCAAGAATCCATTGCTCGTTATCATCATTTTCATCCTGCACTCTCCTCCATTTCTGCGCCTTCTCCCCCTCTTTGCCCTTCCCCTTCCCTTCCATCTTGATCGTCGGCCTGATCAACCCACCCAGCAACGGGTTCCTGCTAAACGCACCACCTCCGCTCGAAATAGCACCATGATGCAGCATGGCCGGTAGCTCCGGCCCCTCGTTATCGCTCTCTGGGGTCGTCGGTCGTTCCACAGCAGCCATCTTCTTCATGATTCTGCCTCCTGCGAGGTCGATGCTCGCCACCATCTTTCGCTTCTCGTACTCGGGGCGGGCGTTGAACTCTTGTTCTCGGAGAGCTTTTTGTTGTTTCTTGAGTTGCATGGCGCGTTCTTGCGGACTAGCCCACATGCTTAGACCGGCGGTCGTGGTCTCGAAGTCTGAAGCTTCGTCGTGGACTTGAGTGCGCCGCGCGTTTTGGGATTGGAATGCGAGTAGTCTGTCTCGATGTTGCTTTGCCTTCGCTAGTTTCTCGTTCTCAGACTCAACGTCCGAAGCTGGGTTTGATGCAACCCCCCTCGGCGTTGAGAATGGCCGTGGCGCCATAGCTACGTCAGCGCGTCTCTGGCCGGCGTTGTTCGCGCTCATCTTCTCCTTTCCTCGTTCATCCTTTAGCACGCGGACCATAGACTGGATTTCATCTGCGCTGAGAAGTGGCGAGTTACAGAAAGTACATGGGCCTATGCCTTCTTTCACACAAATGATCTTGCCGCAGTTCGTGCAGTTGGGCGCCGCGTCGAGCAGCGGGTGACGGGTTGCCATGCAATTGCATTTCCGCTTGCTGTTATCCTGGGCAGCCGACAGGGTAGGGTTGGTTTGAATCTCGAGCGCTCTGATCGCGGACTCCAGATCAGACAGCGCGGTGGACGCCCCATGCATCGGAGTTCCGCCGGCAACATTGATTTTGGCGGCTTTTGGCTTTGGTTTAGGAGAGGAGTTGCGTGACGACTTGGTGTCTGAAATGAGCTGACCTGCTGCGGAAGGCGGGAGTTTTGACGCTGGCGGAGCTGGCGATATGCCCCGCGATCCTGGTGTTGAGGTGCCTGATGTGGAAGGTTTCTGCACCGCTACCGGCTTATCCGAAAGAGCAAAAGCGCTCGACTTGGCCGCCTTAGCCTTCGAATGACCTGCCATATAGTCGTCCTCATCTCTCTTAAAGTAGGCTCCGCTCGTGTTGCCGTAGTCTTCCGGCCGGCGTGGTGGCGGGAGCTTATTGATGGCCGGCTTCTTCTTTCGCGGTCTGGCCTTTGGTACTTCTGAAGAGTCATTTGATGCGGAAGCTTGGTTCGAGCTGGCTGACGCCTTTTGCCTTCTCCGGTTGTTGAATGAGGTGATGAACTCTAGCGCTTGGGGGCTGTCTCCAAGGAAGTTTTGCAGGTGGTCTGCGGCTTCTCTGTCGGACAAGGTCTCGGTATATGAGATGACTTGCTTGAGAGAGTCCTCATCTAGCGGCAGGACCTTGGAGAGCTGCGGCAATGCCCAGGTAGCGAGGTCCATTTTGGCGACTGAATTCGTTGGTGTTGAGGTGGTGTTGGGGTGGTTTGCGGTGAATCATTGATTCGGAAGAGGCAAGCCACAGTGTGGCGTGTGTGTGTGGCGCATTAGGCCCGGGCTCAAGCTTGCCTTTTCGGCGGCCAGAGATCATCAATTAAAGGTCATTCACGACTGACTCTATCCACATCACCCACTATCCACCATGACGACCAACGTAGCACTCGAGACCACTTTGGTAAGCAGTCTAGCTCAAATATACCAACCTGCTGCTAACCAGGACACAGGGTCTCATCACCATCGAACTCTACAATGACCACGCTCCCAAAACCTGCCAAAACTTCTCCACCCTCGCGCAGCGCAACTACTTCAACGACCTCATCTTCCACCGCATCATCCCCAACTTCATGATCCAGGGCGGTGACCCCACTGGCACCGGCCGTGGCGGAACCTCCATCTACGGCTCCAAGTTCGAGGACGAGATCTCGCCCGCGCTGAAGCACACCGGCGCAGGAATATTGAGCATGGCAAACTCAGGGCCCAATACGAACGGTAGCCAGTTTTTCATTACGCTGGCGCCGACGCCGTGGTTGGACGGAAAGCATACCATCTTCGGACGCGTAAGCAAGGGCATGGGGGTTGTGAGAAAGATGGGCATGGTGAAAACAGACAGGCAGGACAGGCCCACGGAGGAGGTGAAGATCATCAAGGCCTACGTTGTCAAGGAAGAGGATCTGGTGTAAACGGGATGATGTCGTATAGAGACTTGAGAGGTTGGGCGGTTTGCCTGGCAGCTGCGGGTTGGACATTGACGCGCGAATTGCACCACGGGACGCCATGTAACACCATCTGTACACTGTTCTCTTCAAAACGTGAGTGCTATATCGCTTACTATGTACTGCTACAATACTTAGAAATCACCAGCCTACAATGGCCCGTTCGGGTGAATCAAAACTTTCGTGTATCCATCTATCCTCTGGTCGAACTTCTCGTACGCGCCCGGCGAATCGTCAATGTTGATTTCATGCGAGACGACAAAGCTTGGCTTCGCTTTTCCGGAGATGATGAGGTCCCGCAGGTATCGGTTGTACGATTTCACGTTACATTGGCCGGTGCCTAGCGACAAGCCCTATCGAGGTCAGCAACGAATGGCATATGTTATATGATGGCCAGCTTACCTTCTCGAAAAGCTTTCCAAACGATATCAAGATTTGCCCTTTCTTGCTCTGCTCATCCGGCGCACCGGGGTCGGCTGGGACGTAGAGGCCTGGAATGCCGAGCCCGCCAGTCGGCCTCGTCACCATGATCAGTTGGTCGAGCACAATATTCGGCTTCTCTTTGCTCCCGGAGGCATCCACTGCTTGGTATCCCACCGCATCGACTGCGCGATCGACCATGCCATCGTTGAGCTTGATAATCTGCTCCACTGGGTCGCTTGCCTTGAAGTCGATGGGTATGCATCCTATCTTCTTCGCTGCTTCCAATCGCTCGGGTACCGTGTCGACGACGAAGACTCGACTTGCACCACGGAGGATGCCGCTGTAGGCTGCCATGAGGCCTACGGGTCCTGGAAGTTGTTAGTCGAACCTTTTGAGCTCTCATCATGGGAACCCTACCCGCTCCGAACACCGCAACTGTCTCTCCAGGCTGGAACCCCGCAAGCGTGAGCCCATGCCATCCAGTCGGGAAGATATCTGCCAACATAATAAAGTCCGCTTCGTGTTCCGTTCCCTTGGGTAGCTTCAAGCCATTGAAATCGGCGTATGGGACGCGCAGGTACTGCGCTTGACCTCCCTGATATGGTCCCATGGCGACGTATCCGTATGCACCGCCTGCAAACCCAGGATTGACTCTACTTCGGATCAGCATGGTAATACCTCTGTGGATATGCTACGCACCCAGTGCAGAACGCCGTCCGGCCCTCCTCGCAATTTCGACACCGTCCGTCGGCCACATTGAACGGCAGCACGATCCGATCGCCTTTCTCAAGCAGTGTCACACCAGCGCCCGTCTCGATAACAATACCCATGTTCTCGTGGCCGAAGACTAGACCGGCTTCCGCGGCGGTGCGCCCTTGGTACATGTGCAAGTCTGAGCCACATATCGCTACAAAATGCTATCAGCCACGCCTTCGTGAGAAAGGAATATAAGGATAGTACCGGCAGTCGTCACCTTGATAATCACATCATCTGGATGTTGAATCTTCGGCAGCTCGACCTCTTTCACCGACACCTTGAACGGGCCCTCGTAGTGCACAGCTTTCATCTTTTCTCCCGCATTTCCACTTGATGTTCCACTTAACGCATTCGCGTTATCGGCATCCATGTGTGCTGGCGCATTGCCGGGGTCGTGTGCAGGATCCTGCAGAGGAATAATATCGGCGTCGACAGGAGTTCGTAACGAAGTCATTGTGAAAGATGGAGGCGTTGATGCAGAAAGTGAGTGGGAAGCGATGATTGCGACAGTTCCGACGCTGTCCCTTGCCTCGTAAATGACGGCATCGTCGCTACTTATAGGCGCTGGTAATAGAGGGGGTAACAACGGGTATCGGGAATGTGTTCGTCATTGTTGTGAGGGGCACCGGAGCTGGTCTCTGCCGATCTTTGTGGGGTGCAGAGCTGAGCTAGGAGCTGCTTCCGAAGCTTGACGGAAGGCGTTCGTTAGGCTTCTTAGCTCGGCGCTACGTCGGTGACGGCGGATGATTCCGACATTTGGATTTAGGATTGGGATGCGGGCATGATTGTGTATGGCAACACTGTAGGGTGGTTGCGGTGTTTGGACGGAGCTCCTCACCGCGATGGTTGCCTTGCGATGCCTTGGTACGTACCCCGCATCACCACGGGTTTTGTTACCTCTTCGCTCTGCTATTCGTACCCCATTATAATCATCACCGTTCTTTGAACCACCGGGATCCCAAAACGGTTTGCGTATCAGTCTTGTTCTGGAGGGACCAATCGAGCGTCATGGTTGCTCAGACTAGACTCACATCGCTTCCGCTTGCCTCACGAGGCGTCCTCCATGCCGCCTCGTGCATAGCCGCCTCCACGTTACACCACGCGCTCAGCCTTGTTGCATGTGTTTTCTTATATTACAGCCGTCCCCTTCCACCTCAGCCCCTTCGACGTAATATTCTCATCTCAGCTTCGCGTGCCAATCGGCACACCCTTCAGCCATGGATCCTTGGAAAGATGCTGTTCAGCAATTCTCGAAGAATCTAAGCCCCGAGGATAGGCTTTATCTCACTACCACGAATTCCGAAGACTTGATCAACGACATCGTCAAATTTGAGGAGTCACACAAACAATCGAGCAAATCGAGACGTATTTCGGCTAAGGTGCAGCCGTTGGTGAGCGCCATCGCCGACTATGGGAAAGCTCTAGACGTCATCTCAAACTCCTCTTCCGTTCTTCCCCCTCTCTGGGGCTCGCTACGTGTATTGATACTTGTGAGTTGAGCATAATCTGGAAGTTGCTATAAGCATCAAGCATCTCGCGGGGTATATTGGTCACGAGCTAATACGAAGCAGGCCGCGAAGAGATACGAAGACTATTTCATTCGCTTGATCGAGATGCTGGAGCACATCGGGGATGTTCTTCCCCGCTATTCGACATACGCGATACTGTTTCCATATCACATCCCAGCTCAAAAGGCACTTAAAGCAGTCTATCTACAGATCCTCCAATTCGTCACTCACGCGATGAACATTCTTACCAAGTCTTCTGGTCGGACTTTTGCTAAGGCAACATGGACGTCTTTTGATGAAAACTTCCAAGAATCAGTCGTGCAGCTACGGCGTCATCGAGAACTGGTGGAGGACGAGGCAAAGTTGGCGAGCATGATCGAGCAAATGAAGGAGAAACAAAGAGCTGAAGATGAGCGGTGTCGTGCAGCCAAGAGTCGCAAGCAGGTCGAATACCTAGAAGCGGTCATATCTGACGACGAAAAACGTAGGACCTCTCAAATTAATTAGAGATACTCGCTAATCTCTCTCCAGGTGCAGCGATAAGATGGCTGGATGCGAGTATCTGCATCGACTCGAGAGATGTTGTACAAAGCCATCGCCAGCAAGGAAGTTGCCAGTGGATTCTGGACCGCGAAGAATTGACCGATTGGATTGGAGATAGCAACGCTCAAATCTTCTGGATCCATGGCGCTGCTGGCTGTGGCAAATCATACCTTTACTCCAAAATCCTCGATCATCTTGAATTACGGCAACCGACCACGTTCTTCTTCTATTGCGGGGGGGACAAGGAGCGATCCACCTTTTCCTCTCTCCTCCGATCCTGGAGCTTGCAGTTGATTGAAGCGAATCCAAAAGTGCTCCAGCAATTGATCCTCGTTCGACGACGGAATGGCAATGCGACGGCTACTGAGAAAGAAGTTTTGGAACTTCTGGGTTTGATCCTGGATCAAATTCCCTCATGCTATCTGACCGTTGATGCTATTGACGAATGCTCGGATGGAGAAGAATTCTTCCGCCGACTTTCATTCGTGCCCAGTCGGTTCAAGATCTTGGTCACTAGCAGAACGCCTGCGGATGCGCGGAAAGATATCAGGCATGTTCGCGCCTCCGTGATGACATTAGCCATTCAGCCGGAAATGTCGCAGAACGACATCGACCGCTTCGTAGCCACGGCCATAGACGACTTAGACCTGGGATACAGCGAGGAGACGAAGAATGAGATCCAACGACGCCTGAGTAGAAATGATGGGATGTTTCTCTGGAGTAAGCTTATGCTCGATCAGATCACATCACAGACTTGCGAGTATGAAGCCCTGGTCTGTCTTGATGCACTCCCGGACGGATTGCCACAAACCTACGAGAGAATCATGAACCGTATCAATGCTCTTCCCACTGCGCGGAGGCAGCTGGCCCTTAAAGTCTTTTTCTGGATGCTGGCTCTCCGGAGAGCAGTTTCCGTAACAGAATTGCGGACACTGCTAGCTGTGCAACCACTCTCGGAGACGTTTGACGAGCGAAGGGTAATCTGCAATGCAGAGACGATGATACTGGCAGTCTGTGGTGGTCTGATCCAGTTTCGCCACCCGCAGAAGCGAGCTTTCTTTATGCACTTCACAGTTACACAGTATCTTGAGGTATACCTTAAACAGCAACAAGTACACCAGGAGATTATGACTTCATACGACATCCGGAGCCTGCACACGAACGATGGCCTCGCTGCCGCGGTATGCATACGATACCTCAGTTACAAGAGCCTAGAATCTATTACGGCTCCACAGAGTCACAGTGAAGCCATGGCCATATTTGAAAGAGTAGATCCTAGAACGGACCTGCTATCATACGCGGCTTCGAATTGGTTTCACCACCTTGACCGCATCGACTCTGGCGAAAGCTATGTCTTGGACCTTGCCACGCGATTTCTGGTTCAGAACACATACAACCGAGAATTTAGCTGGCGACTCTACTGGTTCTCTAGTCTAGCGTCGCTCGAGTCAGTAATATGCCCAGCGCAGTTCTCCGGACTACACATGGCCAGCTATTTTGGTTTGATACGCACTGCCGAAAAGCTGCTTACCAGCTCCTCGTTAGACCTGCGTGATTCCGCGAATAGATGTCCTTTGTGGTGGGCTGCCTCTCGAGGATATGCAAGCTTGGTAGAATTGTTGCTCAAAGCTGGCTTCAGTCAGAACGCTTCTGATGCCGACATGATGACACCTGTGCACCGGGCAGCTGCTTCTGGTCACATAGACGTTTTAAGAGTTATGTTTTTGCAGGCTACCTCAGCTGAGACTCCACTCAGGGACCGCGAGGGCTGGACACCGCTCCATTGGGCAGCGTCTCGAGGCCACACTTCTGTCGTTGATCTCATCCTGAAAAAATCATATATTCGCCAGCAATATGGCACGGTCGACACAAGGTGCGCATTGGGTCGCACTCCTCTACACCTAGTTGCGTTGAGCAGTACTATAACTGCAATTGAAGTCTTGCACATATTTGAGATTTACGGTTGGGGTGGGGCGATGACCATCAATACCCAAGATCACCAAGGGTGCACCGCGCTCCATCTAGCAGCCATGCAGGGTTGCCCGAACATTATAAGAAAGCTTCTCAGCTTGAGAGCTGATCCCACCATTCTTGACCATGCTGGAAAAGACGCAGCTCAAAAGGCTCGTATGATGGGGAACGACGAAGGTTACCATATTTTGACCTTACATCTACGTGTAGCGTATGATCGAGCGTCACCTACACAGACGATTTTACTAAAAACCGGCGAGAAACTGAAGTCGTACGATTTTTTCCCTGATATGAGCCCAAAGTTCAACACAATCGATACCCAAGATCTTTCGACACTACAGGCGTTTCTTCAAGGACATCGTCAAACCCTATACAGGTTGAGGATAAAGGGAAGATGGTTCCCTTTACGAGCTGGCCGGGGTCGAACAGGACTGCATCTAGCAGCGGCCCTGGGCTACGCCCGTTGTGCGGAAGAAATCGTAGGTGGAAACGTAGTAGAAGGCTTCATCGATCGACAAGATGATCGAGGCTGGACAGCCCTCCACTATGCAGCAGTCGGACAGTTCCCTGCAATATGCGCGACTCTTCTGAAGGAAGGCGCGTCACCATCGCTGCGCAATGATGAGTCTCTCACAGCTTTTGACTTAGCTGTTACGGAAGGGCACCAAGACACCTTAGAAACTATTGCAAGACATGCACGTCTTCCTTCTGAAGGGATATCCAACGTCTTCGGCTTCAGCAAGCTACAAATTCTGGCCCGCGATGGAACTTTGTCTGAACCTGAGATCAACGCGATCCATCCTCGGCAGCTCCAAGACACAGACGCTTTCGGGAGGACTGCCCTCTATCGCGCGACAGAATCTAACATGGCTACTGTCGCTCGAAGGCTTACCGTGAAAATGCGACTTTGTGTTGGTGAATTGGTGGAACTCTCAACCCTAGCTGAGTCGAACGGTGACGTCGCCTTGGCCATTCACTTCCTGAGTAAACTTCCGCGTGGAAGTCTCAAGCATGATGCCCAGCAACGTCTCATTGCTCAAGGATTGCTCTCAAAGATGGTTTGCCATAATGATCCTGCAGCCATCACGCTCTTACTTGAGGCGGGCATTGAGATTGATGTTGGCGGTTCCACTGACTTGTTTTCTCCGGAGACGCCACTCTGTCAAGCTATCATGGACAGCTTCTCCGAGGCCGCAATCTGTCTGATTCGTCATGGTGCTAATGTTGCAGCAAAGAATCATGGAGGGATTCCATGTCTACATCAAGCATGTGCGAACGGACTTGTGAGTGTTGTGGAATGCCTTCTTGAGCATGGCGCGAGCGCTACCCTTATGGAAGATTCCGCTATACGTACCCGAACGCCACTACACGCTGCTTTCACATACAAAGACACGTCCAAACTTGCGGACTCAGTAGCCATCGCTCGATTGCTACTGCGTCATGGTGCTTCATTGACATTACTTGACGACAATGCCACTGAGCCGGCAGCATGGTATGCAGTAAATCTTTGGCACCACGCAACGATCGGGACATCCCCACCAGACCGAGTAGCGGCTGACGCGCTTCATTGTCTGTTTTCCGAATATAACCACGCGATCTTGCTGGAGAAAGCGGATGAGAAGGGTTACGTATCGATACACAGAGCCGCGGCACAAAACAATATCGCAGAACTGGAATTCCAACTCGATAATGGAGTTCCCCTGAATTGGCCAAACTTCGACAAATGTTCAGCACTGCAGACGCCACTCCAGGTTGCTGTGCACTATAGCAACTTTGAAGCCGCCAAAGTTCTTATCGACCGTGGTGCTGATATCGACAAATTCGCGCAGAAATACAGCTGTCGCCGACTCGATGAGGCACACTTGACCAAGCAAGACCAGAGACAGAAAGTCCTCCGGTTACTTGTTAAAGAGCTAGAGACTACATCAAAGGGGTATTTAGCAGACTAGACTCCGCACTTAGGAAGGCCTCCTCATCTGCCTAATTTACCGTTCATCGCATTATCGAATAGGCAGCGAAGCAGGAAGCTCGCTTAATTTTAGACGCTTGAATTACGTTCCTACGGATATGTTGAAATGCGATCTTCGACCTGACGGATGGTTTAATCAGATGCCAAGCGGTGGCAGGGTAGTGTAGTGTAGGCAACCTGTCGCCTATCACTGATACCAATTCCGTATCGATCCAAAGTACGTGTGTTGCTACACGAGAGTTGCGCATGTAATGTGAGGATAACATATGCCGCCAACGCCCAGTCTAAATCTTCATTAACGGACTTTCACTTCGCAACATCAGCCTTGTTAGGCATCGTGCACTTGTAGAAAAGCCCAGTACCAAAACAGATACATGCCACTGATGTCTAAACTTGAACTGTCTTGTTGGCGAAGTACTTCTCAAAGCTCTTGTTATGGCGACGCAATGCCTTTCCGTAGCATCTTGGACGGTTGCGGTGCACATTCACGGCACGAATTCCCGGTCCCAAGATTGAGTTGGCGGAACTGCGGACTTGAACCTACCCCCGAAGTCTGCAGTTTGCGGAGGCTTTGCAATCAATCCATTGGCCTTCGACTACGACTGCTTGTGATATTGGATGACATCGTATTTGACGTCTCTCTGTTAGTTTATCAGTCTTGAGATTAGGAAGACAGACCGGCAAGGCTGAGTGAAGCTCGGCGCGCCGCAGCAGACACAGCCCCGGCTGATCTTTCTCGGGAAAACACGATTCGAGACTTCAGCCGAAGTCTGAAGAGCGTTCGGATGTGAAATCAAACTCATCTTCTCTCCCACACAGGGAAACTCCTCTAGCATGGAGAATCAACGCGTTCCTCGAAAACTCTATTACACAAACAGTGACTGGAAACTTAGATCTGGATTCTCTCGGCAAACCACCGTGCGACATTGTTGTGAATGGTATGGCAATAGTCCATCGAGTCGATCACATTCGCTCCAACAAGGGTGAGCGTTAAGGTTGATGGTAGCACAGTAGGACGATTCCGCGGCCTATTCCGATTTTAACGGAGTACGTGCGCCGCTACAAAGAGGTTACTAAATTTAGCTTAGCTGTGACGTACGCCGCCAAGGCACCGTTAATAGGAGTTGCATCGCAACAAATTACCTTGTTAGGTATCGCGTACCCCAGGCTCGACGCACGGGAAACAAACAACGTACGTCCCGCTAAAGTAAGTGTGCGGGTAGCTCCTTGAAAATACGTTCCATGGATAAACAATGCCTTTTGAACGAGTCGAATACTAAGGTTCTTGCAGAGCAGTACCGGATTTCGAAGTCCGCAGGGCTCTGAGCTGTCGCAGTCATGATGTTCATCAGGCATTGACTCGAATTGGGAACAGCGTTGGATATCAGAGCACAATGTCTATCTCTCTCTTGGAAATTGGTCGGGAAGTTAGGAAGGCGGGTTGGCACGGCCAAGTGAGGCTCGGCGCGCCGCAAAGTAGGGAATGCCCCGGACGATCTTTTTCAACGGGTTCGTGCTTTCAACTTAGCGCCGAAGGAGTGTTACGCAGTCCAACAGGTTGCAGTCTTGGAAGCTACTAAAATAGGCTACGACCCATGCTTTCCGTCGGTACCTATTTGAGCTCTTGGAGTTCGAAACGCGCGATGGAAGGCCCGAAGGAGTAAAAAGCGTTCCTACTAGCTCGAGGAATCGGTATAAAGGCCGTAGACTTTGTTCACTAAGTTCAAGGTAACAGTCTTCTTACCTTCGAAGCTATTGAACAACTTTGACTATTCTACCCCGGACACCTACGCTGTTCTCACTCAACCTCGAACCAACTTTAGTTGATTCCTATACAGTAAGCACAACGTCACTTCCTATTTCCTAGTAAGAAACTATAGCACACCAGCTCCAGCTCCAGTTCCAGTACCAATCACACCGCACCACACGACACCACCATCATGCATCTTTCCACAATCGTCGCCGCGGTTGCCATCAGTGTTGCCGCGGTTGCCGCATCGCCTACTTCGCTGCGCTCGCGAGCGGACTGCCTGGCATGCGAGCTTGAGGTTGTGCCAAAATGCGGCAACGGGGACGAATACGACTGCTGCTGGGCTGACGAGACTGCGAAGAGTCCTACTTGCAAGGGGTGCGATTTCACAGAGTTTAGGGAGAGATGTGATGACAAGTTGTAGACGTGGGAGAGCTGTGTGTGGGCGAGAGTGAATATTGGTATGGGATGTGGTATAGTGTCCTGCCAAGATCGATGGAACCGGATTTGAATTATGTACATATGGCTTCGGTATACCTCAATCGAACATATTCTCCCTTTGATGCTATTTGAGCAGGTCATAGTTGCTTTCAATAACTCGCTTAATGCCTATCGTCACCGTGTTCTTCAACGTGGATTCAATATAAGTTTGGAAAGAATGTCCGCATAAGAAATAGCTGAACTAAATAAAACAAAACCCCAGCGTCGCTTTCTCATACTTCCCAACAAGCCCTTGCATATAATCAATTATGACACATCTCCAAACACGCGCCCAATCGTTTCTACCTCCGCCGTTACGCTCTCCACAACTGCACCTACCCTCGTCCTAAACTCGGGATCCCTCTCACTCTCAAGCACCACATTCTCGTTGCTCAGCATATGCAAATCCGCTTCGACAAGTCCAACCTGCTGATTCACAATCTCTTTCAATTTATCCTGCAGCCCACGTGCAATGTCCCTGAAGCTTTCCTTGCAATTCCGACGGTGATTGTCTAAGAGGGACGAGGAGCTGAATTTGCGCGTGATGAGGTCTTTGCGGCGGTGATCGCTGCCGGTACCTAAACATAGGTGTAAGAAGCAGGTATGACAAAGCTGGCGAAGGGAGAGTAAGCTTACCGTATTCCATATTTGCTGCGTGATATATGGTTTCCATGAGCTTGCCTGTGAAGGCCGTTCGGATGGACGAGAAGGCATTGGTGTTGAGAGAGCCAAGCTCGGATTGGAAGCTCTCACTAGCTCTATCAATGCCGTGGAGTGTGATGTCTTGTCGATGATGCAATGCCTCAGCGAGGGTGCGCATCGAAGATCCAGTGTTGTTTGCCACACCAGATTCGTTCGAACCTGTAGACAGTGCAATCTCAAGGACGGTGTCAAAAGCTTCATCGACCTCATCATTAACATGCTCGAGATGCGCTTCCAAGTCGACCACGAAAACGCTCCAAATATCGGACATATCGCGCTTCATGCGTCCCATCGCTTCTTCATTCCAGCAATGATAACCCACCGCATTTGTTGAATGCTCGCCATAGTTGGAGCAGAAGGCTTTGTACGACATGTGATGCCACTATGGTAGTCAGCGAATGCTTCTTCTGCTTGAAACGGACGCATTTACACCCCGCCAGTCCATGCTTGCTTGTCTGGCATTGTCACTCCATCGCGGGCCGCTTTGTCCTGCAGCTAGTTAGTATCGAAGTCAGCGCCATTAAGGTTGAACTTACTCATGCGCAGGTGGATTTGGCTGTTGTATTTCTCAAATAAGGTGCGCGATACGCTGTTGAGTTGGGAGATTGGGGACGTCAACTAAAAGCTCCAATCAGCAGTGTTATTTGAGCTTGATTGTACTCGCCGCCCACTCCTAGTCAAAACTGATAGACCGTATAGGCGCTGGTAAACATATTTGAACTGAGTGTGCCCATGATATGACAACGCTCCGCTGTGAGGATGACGGTTGAAAGTGCTGTCAGAGCGACCGTAAGCTGCATACCTCATATAGTTCTCGCTGAATGGCAGACACAGCGTCGCGGATCTGCTGTCTCCTCGCTGCGCTTGCACGGCCAGATCCCGCCTCGACCCACAACCTAACGGAAACAAGGAATGCCGGTAACTCATCCTGGATAAATTCTCTAGTTGCACGAAGATGGCTTTCCGCAACAATTCCAATGCAATAACGTCGTAGTTCTGGGATACCGCTCAACTGAAGGTGAGGCAAAGCGGCCGTAGCAGACCTCTCCCGGTTGTCCCAATAGAGTGTGTTACTAACACAGAATGTATTCGTCGTGACAACAGAGTCGGTCTGATATCGCTCCTGTAAATGGTGGGAGACAGTGTCGTTTCGCAATCGCATGAGAAGGCGAAGTAATGCAAACTCGTGGGTTTCTTTGGATGTCTCAGCCTTGCGACAATCTCGATGCAATGTCCTAAGTTGGTCCTCGTCCTCCCTGGTAAGGTTTGCGGTGTCTTGCTCGTATTCGTCAATTTCTTCCCTGAGAGAGCTGATTTCTCTCGTGTCAGCTTCAATCTGCTCCTGCATCTCCTCGATTGTTGCTCCTTCTGCCGGATAGTCGTGCCTTGCCTGCTCCCCCCTCAATTGGAAGTCTTCGGACCTAGTGCAAATGATGTCGAGCTTGGACAGATCTGCACTCCCGGCTAGGTCAAATATATCTCTGACACTTTCATCTATGATGGCTCGACTGATTGTAGTGACAACGAAGATCTGGTGACATTCTCGGACATGACGCTGGGTAATAGCCTTACGAGCAAGGTTGAGATCGCGGAGTCCCGGAAGGTCGGCGATGATGAGTCCTTTCCTCAGGATGTACGCGTTCAAGTACACCCGCAGTTTCTGAATTAAGGGCCAAGGTGTTCGAGACGCTCCATTATCGTCTGAATTTGATGTTAATTCTCTCAGCCGTGACGAGCACTCTTCGGCTGTGCTGAAAGATTCCTGCCGCACTTGCTGTGAAAGCAGATGTGATGCCCACTCAACCATCGTCCCCACAGCAAGCCCGAAGGGCATGGAAGAAAGAACAGTCGGCATTTGTTCGAGCCTCTCCCTGAAGCTTGCTTTGAACGTTTCTTTGGCGAGGTCCGCTCTTCTTTCTGAACTTGTCCTACCACGGACTCCTTCGTCTTCATCTCCATTCCCTGGACTTCCTGGGAGCGTTTCAGACTCCCGATAAGCTGTAAGTAGATCCTCAAATTGTGTCTTCAGCTCATCTAATGAAAAGTAGTCGACATGAACGACAAAATCATCTGCTTCGTGGAAGATATATTCCGTAACTGCACATGTACATGCAGTGCCCCTGTTGCTCTAATTGTCTCAAGATTAGCTAGGAGATGCTGATGTCTACATGAGGATCACATACTGCTCTGGCAAATTCCTTCTTGTCAAGCAAGGAATTGATCAAACTACTCTTGCCCACACCTGAATCACCAACAAGCCCAACAATTCGCGTCGGTGGAAGTTCAACATTCAGTATTGTAGCTTGTTGATACAGGCGTCGAATTTCTGATTCGCTTTCTCCATGTAAAGTAGAACTGCGAAGAACATTGACCATTCTAGACGTTAACGTTCTCGCATTGGCAAGCGCAGCTTGAACTTGTGGCATGTGGAACAAGGCCCGTGGCGGTTCTTCATTCTCAACCTGATAGGGCTCTCTAGTGATCGCGGATCCGGAGCGGCGACGGCGCGATGGAGATGGAGAGCGGCTCTCGCGCAGCCCCGTGACATGTGGAGATTCTGCTTGAAGTGAATCGAGGTGCAAAGCTGTGACACCACCGACGATGCTATCAGTCCTGCTGGCTCGAAGTTGGCTCCGTTCGTTTGGAGGCGCTGACGGACTGATATGAATTGACGGCGTTGGCGTATCTCGCTGCGAAGAAGAACTTCCCTGCGTTGGAGGCGACGTGAGCCTCAAGTCACGAAGGTCACCAATTTGCTGTAAAACGGCATCCTGATCTGGGGCCGGCCGAGTTGAATCCGCATGCGTTGAAGTCGATGGTGTATACAAGGTTGTGCTCGGAGTGCTTTGGCGGCTGCTTATCGCTGAGACGTCTCCTTCTACTGATGGTAAAGGCACGTCTGGATCAAGATCGTCACCGGACGTAGAAGACGATGTCGATGATGGTGTGAAGCGAGGTGTTCTCGATGTCGTACTACTCGGGGCCGGGGACAATTGATCTGGCCTGGACTGGCCCTCAGACGTAAAAGGTGGTGTCGAAGCACCTTCTTCGCTGGATGGCGATGTGAAGCGGGGTGTTCCCGACGTCGTGGTACTTGGGACAGGAGTTGTTCGATTGGACGGAGTCTGGGCCCTGAAACTGAAAGAAGGGCTGGATTGGCGCTGCTCTCCGAAGGTGATTGTTGTAGATGATGGCGTGAGTACGGGAGGGCTAGAAGCCGAGCTCGTTGACGCACTGGGCGATCGACCCGACATTGTATGGCTCGCAGAAGGTGGACTATCTTCGGGATTCAGAATCTACTACAGGAGCTTAGTACAGTCGAATGGATGTTGATGTCGAGAGGATTCACCCTTGTCATCTGGGTACTATGGTCGCGAGGAGAACCTTCAGTGACGGTGTATGAACGTACTCAAATCCGAAGAGAACACGAAGTACCTACCGTGTATTGCGCGAGATACGTACCGCCCTTATAGAAGGCATAAAACATCGATAAGCGCCCTGCGAGGGGTTCGGTTGCTGTACTTCTGCAGGAATGTGGCACAGTCGGCGAAATCGGCCAATGAAATCTGCATCTCACCCATTTTAATACCGGGACACGAAACATTCTAAATCAGGAGAGCAGGGTATAAGAGATATGTTCGTAGCATAAGGTTAGAAGCAAACGGCAGGCGCTAGGTCGGTTTTCCGATCGGGTGTGGATCGACTAAGAGCAGAGCTGAGGAGGACTGTCCGGATACGCTTCCAGGGTAGCTCGCTCTATTTGCTTGACTAAGCCCCAAGATGGACAGGTAAACGTGGGTCTTTTTGCTTTGGGCTTTACGGTACATCGTTTTGCTGTCGCATGTTTGTTTGAGGTAGTTTTGAAGAGTGTAATTGGCCCCATTCTGAGGCAAAAGTGGTTGACGGGAGGATAAGGGCGGGGGGAAGCAAGCGCTAACCGGGCCGAGCGTATTGCGGTCCCCGAGTAGTGCGCGCTAACATCCTCGTACGATAGAGGGTAGAGTCCCTCCAAGTTGAGCGAGACCATCTCTAGATTCGGCAGCGCATCTCTTGCAAACCTGTGTTGGGGGTTAATATCGTACCTTGCAGTGTGGGGTGCGCATTAATCAACCCCAAAGTCAAGACCAATATAAACGAGATCACCCACTACCCAGCACATGTCGCATAGGTTCAATTCGTCATAATACGGCTTTCCATTTGCTGAGAGAGTACCAACTGCCGATTGCGAGAAACAGCCATGTGATCGTTTCTGGAACTTATAAGCTTGAAGCCTTCACCACGCTTACAGTTGTGCGGTAGTGTTCTGGATCTCAGGTTCAGCACCTTGACATTACCTTCCGCCGCGCAAGAAAGAAATGGGTATCTTTAAAGGAGTACTATACGTTCTTGGGTATCTGTTCACGCTTCAAAGCTTTGCAAGCGCTCTCGGGCCTTCGGATACGTACCAAGATGCAGACGTGGGGCAATCAGGATATGTTGGCGGTGACCACAATATAGACCCTGAATCCGTATCGCAGTTCAAAGAGCTCTGGAATGTGACTTTCACACCAGATGAGAAAGTACGTACAACATGCCACTGCGAACATTGCGTATAAGTCACTAAAAGCGGCGATTAGCACTACGCCAGACCCCTAGTCTACACTCTGCAGTCAGGTAGACAAATCATTTTCACCGCATCGACCGAAAACATCATACGCACGATCGATGCAGCAACCGGCGAGCTCATCAATCAACGACAGGTTGAGAAGCCATGGCCAATGGGCGCGGCGTACTGCGAGACCGTGAGCAAGAATCTGGGAATCATGGGAACGCCGGCGATATATCCGGATTACGATGTCGCCTTCTTTTACGTGAAGTCGTACATTGAGTAAGTTGGCATAATTGCTTTCTTCATCTCGGAAGTTCTATACTCACAATGCCCAGAGATTTCCGTGTACCAGGTGGCGTTACTCCACCCTTGAATAGCGTGTATTATATGTACGCCGTGTACTTAGAGACTCTGCAAGACGTATACAAAT
>Ga0247733_1000271_pt1 | contig 41741 bp, 40 predicted proteins | sample UWRJL043104R2_FD_180932 | JGI IMG/M metagenome (GOLD analysis project Ga0247733, IMG submission 180932) | Plant litter microbial communities from Arlington Agricultural Research Station in Wisconsin, United States - UWRJ-L043-104R-2 | ecosystem: Environmental > Terrestrial > Plant litter >...
GCGTCTCCGGCGTTCTTCTCTGCCCGCGCACATTTCCCCGCGCTGTTGCACTTCGAGCAGAGGCGTCCTCGTCATCGTTCGCGCTTCCTCCCACCCCCCCGCCTGCAGCTCCCGCGTCCTTGCGCCTCCACGCCGTGTCCACACGCCAACGCGCCCGCCTCACGATAGCTTGCTGCGGTGATAGAAGTCGGCTTTCCTCGCTAAGTACATACTGCCTGCCTGCCCGCCTGCCTGCCTGCCTGCCGAGCGCTCGTCCCGACATCTCCAGCTTTACCTCAGCGCCCCGCGCCAGGCCGCCGCCCCAGTTTCACCGACGCTAACACAAGCTTTTTGCGCCCAGCTCGATATAAACCACTTTCCACATACTTAGACCCCCACACACTTACTCCGTGCATCCACCCCGACCGATCCTCCCTTCGCTTGATCTCCAGCTTCAGCGACCATGAGCTTCAACAACTACGACCAATTCCAGGGCCAGCCCACGGGCGACCAGCAAGGCCCCCCCGCCCAGCAGCCCGACATGGGACAGCAGATGGACAACTCCGCCGCCGGCTTCCCTCAGGGCAATATGGGTGCCCCGGGCGGTCCCCAGCAGGACGGCCAGCAGGACGGCCCGGGCAAGACCACCCTCTGGTAAGCTCCCGCCCTGTTCCCCACGTTTGCGCCTGCGATGCGCTGCGCTTCCACATGATCGCGAGCCCAGCTAACCCGCGCGCAGGATGGGCGAGCTCGAGCCGTGGATCGACGAGAACTTTGTGCGCAGCATTTGGTACAACATGGGTGAGAACGTCAACGTCAAGATGATCCGCGACAAGTTCTCCGGGTGAGTCGGCCACCTTGTCTGCTCCCATTACAGTGCTAATCATCGCGCAGCAGCAATGCTGGATATTGCTTCGTTGACTTTTCCAACTCCGCTGCCGCATCCAAGGCCCTCACGCTCAACGGACAACTGATCCCCAACTCGAACCGCCCATTCAAGCTGAACTGGGCCTCTGGCGGTGGCCTCGCTGATCGCAGGTAAGTCTTCGCTGCAGCTTCATGGGTCCGTGCTGACGAGCGCCAGCCGCGACGACCGCGGTCCCGAATACTCCATCTTCGTCGGCGACCTTGGCCCCGAGGTCAACGAGTTCGTCCTCGTCCAGCTGTTTCAGAACAAGTTCCCGTCGTGCAAGTCGGCCAAGATCATGTCGGACCCCATCTCCGGAATGTCGCGCGGCTATGGATTTGTCCGATTCACCAGCGAGGAGGACCAGCAGAAGGCTCTCACCGAGATGCAGGGCGTGTACTGCGGCAACCGGCCCATGCGCATCAGCACCGCGACCCCCAAGAACAAGAGCGGCGGTCCTGGCGGTCCCGCCATGGGCGGCATGCCTCCTGGCGGCGGCGGCGGCGGCGGCGGTGGTGGCGGTGGTCCGGTCGGCATGTACTCCATGGGCGCTCCTCCCATGGGCTACTATGGCGGCGGCGCTCCCCAGCCGATGAATCAGTTCACCGACCCCAACAACACCACCGTCTTCGTCGGCGGCCTGTCCGGCTACGTCACCGAGGACGAGCTGCGTTCTTTCTTCCAGGGCTTTGGCGAGATTACCTACGTCAAGATACCCCCCGGCAAGGGATGCGGCTTCGTGCAGTTCGTTCAGCGACACGCTGCCGAGATGGCCATCAACCAGATGCAAGGCTACCCCATCGGCAACTCTCGCGTTCGTCTCTCCTGGGGCCGCAGCCAGAACAACTCGGGCCCTGCTGGCACCCCTTACCGACCTGCGCCCCCGCCCCCGGTTTTCCCTACCATGGGGATGCCGCCCAGCCACCCTTACGGCAACTTTGCACCAATGAAGGTAGGCGGCACGCCCGGCTCGCCCAACGGCTTTTACTAACCTCGCCGGCAGTAAGCACATCTTTCCCCCTCTCATTGCACGGCGCACCTACATGATTATCCCGGTTGGCTTCTCCAATGACCCTTTTCACGACTGCCCGTAATGACTTAGCGATCCCTGGTCTTCTTTCTCCCTGGGCGGTTCATAAAAGTTTCGATTTGACCACTCCAATCTTCGGGATGTCTAGAGGGGACTTTGTATAACAACTACCGCCGGCTCATACCTGGCTTCGTACGGACATTGGCTTGTAGCTAGTTTCTTGCACTGGTTGGATGCTTTCTGCCTTTCTGCCTTTCCTTACGAGTGCGCATGATTGGCATGGTCAATCGACAATTCTTTCCGTGTTTCGATGCTTGACGACTTGCCTTCACCTGTTTGCAGCAGCCTTGTTTCCGCATAGCGTCGTCTTGTTGATGGGAGCGCTTTTGTGTTTACTATTACTACTTTCCTGTTGAGTTGATCTCTCATTGGCGACCTGTGCTAATACTGTGCCTAGTCCCTACATGCAGCAGCAACCGCCGCTCATGCCGAACGCTATGCCGAACGGCCGTAACAACGGCATGCCTGGATCCATGGATGGCCTCGATCACGGCCTAAACGGCCTGGGCTTGCAGGACCAGACGAATGGGCAGGGTCACGACAACGCCTTTGCCCAGCAGCTGCCGTAATTCCCAGTCAATCTTCATTCTAATGGCTTTCGCCCGACATAGTTCCTTCCGAGACCGCAGCGACACGTTTCCCACAGTTCATCGTCGGATACTTGAGATGCTTCTTGGCGCAATATAGAGATCGAGTCTCGACTATAATTAGCATGGCGTCTGGCGCGGATGATCGATACCCCAAAGATGTGGTTTTGGGATTTTGGGGTTCGCATGTTAGTGCGCGCGATTCATTATTAGAGGGTTGCATATGGCCGTAGGGTCAGCTTTAGCCGGTGTTCTTTTTTTCTTTCTTCTTTGACTAGTGGACCTTCTTGGAGTAGAAGCATCAACACCGGGGGAGGGTGCTTGGTGCGGCGGCTATTAGGCTGCGGAATGGGATGTTTTGCCAAAGACTTTGAGCCGTTCACTCGTGTTCTCGTGCTATGACTTGAGCCCTGACTACTCGAGAGAGGATCCGGAATGCTACGGCGACCAAATACGCGAATGAAGTCGACTATATGTGCACGTCTCCGACCGCCAAACACCAAAGAGTTTCGCACAAGTAGAGTGCCGATGTTACTGACCAAGTTCGCCATTAAAGCATTCGAATGAAGCCTCAAAGGGCTTCCTTTTTCTCTCTGGAAGTTACCTGCCTCAATGAGCGTAACGGCGCCAGGTCGTAGGCGTCATGGCACTTTGCACCTTCCTCCGAGTTGAGATCAAGCAAGTCACGAACGTCACTACCTCCGATTTCCGCGCAAACAAACCCGCCATGCTATTTTCCAATCTTCCTTCTACCACAACCGCCCAATCTCGTTAGTTGCTCGCTGGCCGCGAGTCCCACCGAGTTACTCGCCTGCCATGCGCTACGACAATTGGGACGTGATACTCTTTCCCAGGGATTCGTTGGTGCCAATCCAGGAGTTCAGGACCGCTTGCTATGCCTCGCAGGATGAAGGTATGTTCGTGCAACCCCATGTCCGCATCAGTCGGCTACTGACTTAGCAACGCAGACAGCCGGCAGTTGCAGACGCTCACATGCTACATCTCCTCGCTTCCTACGTCGACGCCATTCCGCATCTCGATCCACTCATGGGCGTCACCGGCGATGCCTTCGGCTCTCATCGAGTCACGACGGAAGATTAACCAGAGGGTGGTATATGTAGTGCAAGTCATCGTCGATGGCGTCCGAGTCTTGTGGGCAGAACCGCGACTAGCTGCTTGCTCGATGCTGACGGGCTTTAGCCATGGCTTGTACGAGTTAGGATCGAAATGGCCACAGGAGATCAGTACGCCGGTCCTTTCACTGAATTGGCAAGTAGTTCGGCCAACTTACATTAAGTAGTGACCGAAAAGCGATCAATCACCACTCCGCAAGTCCAGTCCAGTCGGCAGGCCTCCCTTGAGTTTCCTCCTTTTCGTCAGAACGTCCTTTGGCAGAGCTCATGGGATGCCCGCGAACATCCAGGAAGGATAAAGGTACTACTGTCAGAGCAGCTCGTCCGTAAGACCAATACCCCCGGGGAGCTAGACTTTGGAGCTGCGAACGACGTCGCCTGCTTTGCATTTCAGCACGCGCCGAGAGGTGAGTGGGCCCACGCACGCATCAGTTGGGGTTCTATATCGCTAGCTTGATGGCTGTGTGTTCTCAGCTTACATTTGAAGACATCCTCGAGCAAGCCGGTGTCTCATGGCCCATTCGGAACCCGTTATACCTACCATCTACATTGGGTGTGACTGCAGCCCAAGGGCTACCGAGTCCACAGATACCTATACCGTATATGAAAGCACACGAATTGACCACGGAACACCGTACGCACTCCCCACTATCACGCCAGCCCCAGCCTACATTTGCGAGGCCCCAAAATCCCGACCCGTACGCCAGGCCCAGAACCGATCCCCCAAAATCTTCCCAGTTTCCTAAACCGCCGCGAAGAGGCTACCCAATGGTGGAGCCCTGCACCGACACATATGATGACATGAGCGTGGAAAGTTGGCCGACGAGACAATCCTCCTCCCATGCTGCCGCCGATGTTAGTATGTCGGATATGAATTACACGACATCTCGTTTGGGGCATCAGGAGTATTCTTGGCGATCAACGGCCCCACATCACGGTGATATTCAGGCTCAGAATCCGACGACTGGTCAAGCACGACAGGAGAAGAACAACAGACAGGTGGTGGTGACCTTGCGGGATGATCAGCTAGGCCAAATTGTACGTCTTGCTCCGAGGACGCCCGGCTAGTGATGGGCTGGGAGGGGCTCTAAAGGCATCCAAGCTGACATTTATAGATCGAGGCGCTCAGTCCGCCAAAGCAGCCCGGCCAGCGTCTACCGCAACCCAAGATGGCAGGCATGTCTGTCCCTACGCGTCCCTCCGCTGCGTCTTTGGCCCGCAAGGCATCGTATCAGGAACTCAGCACGAAAAACAAAACTTCGTACACGAATGAATTTGCTAGACCGCCGACAGCTTTTCCGCTTGCAGATCGTGTCCCAACACCACAGCCATTTGTTGGCCAGCCACAAACGGTGTGGGATTCTGATGTCTCTATGCGGGATACCTCATCAGTCTTCTCGAATCTAACTCGCCAGCTACCGCAGCCGCCTGCGGAGCCGAGCGCGGCACAAATCCCGGCGACCGACGGTAGCATCAGGTCGAAGAAGGAGGGCATGCATCCACTGCCCGGTTTGCCTTTGAGTCATGATACACGCCATGATCAAAGCCTCCTTTCGGAGATCGATGCCGACCAACAGTTCATACCTGGCCACAAGGGGATGTCTAGTATGGATAGCACAGATCGACTGGAGAGGCAGCTGTTTAGTGCTCTGGGTGAGGAGCTGAACAACTTCAATGGAGCTACAGAGCTGGAGAGCTTTGACACGCCCGCTGCCAAGAGGAAGAGACAGGGAACGTTCGGCGCTGAGAGAGACAGAAGCCCGATTGCTAAGATGGTCAGAGAGGAAGGGAAGAACGTGCAGGATGTGGTTGAGGTCCCGCGTTTGAGGGGTGGTGAGTAAGTGTGGCGAGGTCCATGATGGCCTTCCGTCTGACCTGCATTTGTCGGACGTAACGTTTGAGAGAAACTACGACGAGTGGCATTCTTTTGGGTTGTAGACTTCATCCGGTTGTGGCCAGGCTGGTTAGATTCTTTTGCTTTAGCGAAGCTTGAGTACTCTAGTGTATAGAACATGTGGAATAACGCGTATCAATTACTGCAGTGTGAACTACGTACTGGAGTTGAAATGGCAATGCCTGGTATCTGTGACTCCCGTGAACGCCATATTGATGCTTGAAAAGAGAATTACAAAAGAATAGGGACGAGACGGTTTGAGTCCGTTTCGGGCCATGTCGTCGAAGTCAACGCTACGCTCACCGAAGGAAGGGATAGGTCGCTTCCGCGTCCTCGTCTAACCACACTCGCAGTCGCATCCGAATCTTCTCCTTTATCCGCGACGCTCGGTATTCCCTCCCATGCCCTTACTTATACTGCGGCACCCCCGCAGGGGGCGGCCCATGTTCATTCTGGCCTCCAGCATACCCACCTGGTTGTCCACCTGCGGCACCACCCATCATATAGCCCTGCTGCTCTCCTCCTCCCCCTTTACCATCTACACCGATCATCTGCTGCACATCCGGACGATATTTGATATCTTGGTAGAAGTTGCAAATGTGACAGCCAACCTCCTTGTAGGGCTTTAGGCTAAAAGGGACGAGAGGGACGAAGCAGAAGGTGAACCATTGCCAGCGCTTCATTAGGCGGCCACTGTGATTGCCGCAGTTTTGGCATTGGACAGTTACGTTTTGGGTGTTGGGGAGGGCAGATTGGAAGGCTGGAACACGGTTAAAGAGAGTGGTAAGATGGACAGATGCGACGTACTGTGTGTGCCACATGTGAAGAAGAAGAACATGATGGTGGGTTTCAGGGGGTTTGGCGCTCAGTGCGGGTCCTTGAACGTCGTATTGTGGCTAAGAATGCGATCGAGGGCTGTGGTCGTGGCGTTTGTAGTTGCGGTTGCGAGGGCGCGGGTGCGGTGAGGGCTTGCTGTTCGGTTCGGTGATGGCGTTCGGTGGATGTAGGGCGCCCTGTGGGTTTCGAAGATGCCCGAATGCTGCGCGGAGTTGTGGGAGTGATTGTGGCGTGGGGATTTTGTCTCGGTGATGTAGGAAGTGATGCGGCGAGAGCTTCGGTTGGACGTCAATAAGGCGTTGGCAGCGTTGGCGCCAAGTGGGCTTCGTCATTGGTGCTGCGCCACACTTGGCTCGTGCCTGGGTGGCATCTTGTCAAGCATGGCCGTGGATGGGCAGGGCTTGGTGCACCCGGAATTTGCGGAGAGGCGAGCAATTTTATCAAGGCCTGTGAGAGCTTCGTTGTTTTCTCATTTTGACGTTGTCGTTTGCGTGTGGATCCAGGGTTCTGCGAACTGTCCAAGCGTGCACATGTGTGCCCACATGCATTGATTTGTACAGATCAGCTGACCTTCATTCCGCACGTCACGATTGCTTGGGACGTGATGTGTCAAACAACTTCCATTAATCTATCCCGGATCTTGAACGAGACTTGGCAGCCATATGGACCAAGCATTCGTAGCCTCATCGCCGTGGTATCGTCCACGCCAACGCCTCCGCATAGATCCAGCCGTTACTCCAGGTCCGTCACTGAAGAGTCCCGTCTTGCCGATATAAAGAAATCCCGGAGATCGGGAGTGTAAAAGAGTCCTACAGCCTAGGTGGGGGTGAGAGGGTGATTTCGAAGAATGCAAGCAGACATGGGAGAAGTCTAGCAGAACAGACGAACCAGGAAGTCCAGGTATCCAGATTGGCCAGGTGATGGGTCGATTGCGTGTGCTTACTGGGTCTTGAAGAGGAGGATTGCGCAGTGACCAAGGTAGAAGTATATGAAGTGCTTGGTCTCTGAGGGTTCATGCGTTAGTCGCTGATGACGGCGAGAGTTGACGGCCTCGTACCGTGAGTGACAAAGCTGCCAAAGTTCCGGCCGACGATGCAGTGCCACGTTGCACCCTTGCGGCTGTCAAACTGCGTCGAGTCAGCGAGTACTCGTCCAGGGAAAGTCAAGGTTTGCTCACCTCCTTCTTGATGTATTGGGCGATGTCCTAGTAGGGGGTCAGTCCACGTCCACAACGCGTGCTCATGCAGCAGGGGCGGCATTGTTTTGCCTCGACGGCCTTACCTTCTCGATGGTGAACTGCTCCATCGCTTGCTGTGCTATAGCTCGTTAGCGTTTCAGCCGGCCGGATCAGGAGAGGAGAAAACTCACCAACTTCAATGGCCTCGGTCTGCATCTCGTCGCTCTGTGGGGGACCAGGTTAGTATTCCGACCCGACTACGAGATGCTGGGCGCGCTACCATGTCTGCAGACTTGATCTGAGCTATTCACGTGTTAGCTACCATAGAGAGCTCACGTAACACACAGGCCCATCACGGGCAGCCGCCAGCCGTACCTTCCTGCTTGTTCGCAACCTCTTTCTCGGCAGCCATGGTGAGGGTCGGGTTCAAGAGTTGGCGTGGGTAGTTGATTGCACGGAATGGAGGGAATTGCAGGCGTGTGCGTATCTCAGTCGTTCGGCCTGTGGAAGTGTTGTTGGGGCTGGGCCCAGCGGCCTTTTGTCAAAGGTTAGGCAGGCGCGGTGACAGCAGGCGGTCCGAGCGGCGTCCGAGGCTCGCTTCGTGCCGCGCGCTGAGATTTTTTGGCCCTGGACGCCTTCGCTCACCATCCTTCACCCACATAGCAAACCACAATATCATCCGTGGAGCAGGCCACAGCTCGCACAACACAGCCATGGACTCCACCGAATCCTCGCGCATCTTTGTGCGCGGTCTGCCTTCCAAGTTTACCGAGGACGACGTTCGGAAGCATTTCTCCAAGTTCCCCATCACCGACGTCAAGTTCTTTCCTGCGCGGCGCATTGGCTATGTCGGCTACAAGACGCCCGAGGATGCCTCCAAGGCCATCAAGTACTTCAACAAGTCCTTCATCCGCATGACCAAGATTTACGTCGAGGTTGCTAGACCTGTAAGTTTCTGTTGCGCGTCATGAGCTGCACACGCTGACGTCCTCCCAGATCGCCGACATAGAGCTCCCCAAGTCGCGAAGACAGCAACGAGAGGAAAGAGCCGAGCCGAGACACACTGATTATATTCCGCCGTCAAAGGACAACATCCTCAAACGGAAGAGGGACGAGACTGAGCATGACCCCAAGCTCAAGGAGTTTCTTGATGTGATGCAGCCGCCGTCGAAGCTCAAAGGCTGGGCGAACGATGAGACACAGCTTGATCCGTTGGTTCCGCTCGCTGCCGACACAGTAGAAGCTGTTGTGGCTCCCGAAGGCGAGAGCGACGACGAATACCAAGTTATTGCCAAAAAGTCCAAGACGTCCGCCCAACAGCCTTCGGTGGAGCCTAAACCTACATCCACTGCCGCGATAACAGAGCTGCCGCAAGAACGGGAGGGAGACAATGTTACGACGGAAGAAGCAGGAGGAGCTCCAGACGCACCAATACCCGGGCAAGGCCCTGTTTCAGATGCGGACTGGCTCCGGTCGCGTACTAACAGAGTTCTCGATCTCGTGGACGACCACGAAGCTCCTCCCCGCGATGTGGACATGGTCGATGCCGAAAAGACCGAAGTCGTGGAAGCTGCACCAGACGTTGTTGAGCAGCCTCAAACATCTACTCGGGAAGAAGTAGACGCAATATCGTTAGAAGAAGGCAAAATTCGCGAAACCGGTCGGCTTTTCCTCCGGAATCTTCATTACGATGTCACCGAGGACGACCTTCGCGAGCACTTTTCGACCTACGGCGCTATCGATGAGGTAAGACTTTTCGCATTTTTCGCAAATTTCCTTGCTATGATGAACATCCAGATAGGGACAACTGATGCTTTTGCATATGAGGTCACCTGGGAGAATATTTTAGTAGATGTTTCTCTTGTCTGAACGCAACGATTTGCTCAACTTCCATAACCACAACGCTTTTGTCAGTATAGTAGCTGACAATTTTCAGATACATGTACCCACGAAAAGGGCCGACGGCAAAGGGAAAGGCTTTGCATTTGTGCAATTCGAGGACCATGAGCACGCAGTGGCCGCGTTTGACGACACTGATGGCACGATTTTCCAGGGACGCTTGCTCCACATTATCTCGGGGCAAGCGAAACGAGATAACACACTCGACGAATTTGCAATATCGAAGCTACCACTGAAGAAACAGAAGGAGGTGCTCAGGAAGAAGAACGCGGCTTCGGGCACCTTCAACTGGAACTCTCTTTACTTAAACGTACGTTCAAGCAATTGACTTTATAGATTCGATTGCTAACCTCTACAGGCTGATGCAGTTATGAGTACCGTTGCCGACCGTATGGGCATCAGCAAGTCAGAGCTCTTGGATCCCACGTCGTCCGATGCTGCTGTGAAGCAAGCTCAAGCTGAGACTCACATCATTTCAGAGACCAAGAATTACTTTGCTTCACACGGCGTCGACCTCGAAGGGTTCAAGAGGAGTGCAAAGGGCGACGTGGCCATTCTTGTCAAGAATATTCCTTACACGGTGAAGGCGGACGAGATCCGGAAGCTGTTCGAAGAGCACGGCACTGTAAAGATATGCTTGATGCCTCCAGCAGGTATGACAGCGATTGTGGAGTTTGCAAACGCCGCACAAGCAAAATCTGCTTTCGCGGCGCTATCTTATCGAAAGATGAAAGACTCCATTCTCTATCTGGAAAAGGCGCCAAAGATTCTGTTCAAGGAGGGGTTCGCACCACAACCTCAACCGCTTCCTTCAGACAAGCCTAGTGCAAAGCTGTCAGCTAACGACCTGCTTGAGGACGCCCAGCTAGATGCGACCAACACTGCGACACTACATGTTCGCAATTTGAACTTCTCCACAACAACCCAGAAGTTGAATGAGACCTTTTCTCCGTTGGCTGGGTATCGCAGTGCGGTAGTCAGGACCAAGGTCGATCCAAAGCGAGGCGTGCTCTCGATGGGCTACGGCTTTGTGGAGTTCAGCAGCTCGGCGGAAGCATCCACAGCTTTGCGTGCCATGGACGGCTTCAACCTGGAAGGACATGCACTGAAGATACAAGCCTCCCACCGGGGCGGGGATGCTGCGGAAGAACGGCGGAAAGATGATGCATCTAAAAAGGTCGCGGGTACCAAGATTCTTATCAAGAACCTGCCCTTCGAAGCTACCGTAAGTTTCGCATCACTCCTGTGCTCTTTACACGTTCTAACAATAGTAGAAAAAGGATATCCGCGCGCTGTTCGCCCCTTACGGATCCCTGCGCTCTGTCAGGGTCCCGAAGAAATTTGACTCTACTTCACGTGGTTTTGGTTTTGCGGAATATTCCACAAAACGCGAAGCATCGAACGCGATGAACGCACTCGGAAACACTCACTTGCTAGGCCGTCGCCTGGTCCTCACGTTTGCCGAGACAGAGGCCGATGACCCGGAGAAAGAGCTGGAGAAGATGCAACAAAAGGTTGGATCACAAGCGAACAAGGTCGCCCTCCAGCGATTGACGTCAGGTGGTCGCAAGAAGTTTAACGTTACAGGCACCGACGATCTAGATGAAGCCTGAAGCGTGAGCGTGTCGAGGTGAAATTTGCGACGCGACACCAGTTGGTCCTGGGAAACCTCCCTTGCTGTTCTGACTAAGGGCGCGGGGCTTCCCAGGCTCGCCCTTTCGCCTATCTACTTAAGACACGGGCGTCACGTACCCTTGGCACACGATCTAGAAATTTCCGCTATCCGCAAAAGGAGATTTTGCTGCCTACGCAGGTCTGAATCAAGCGCATGGCCACCACACCGCGTCTGATGCCTTGCTCCCTATGTCTTAGACGCGAAAGACATTCGTCGATCTCGCACGCTCGTCTGTCACGCTTGTAACGTCGTTACTTGTTTACCGTACTGACATTCTTCAACCTCAGAGCATTCCCGTGCCTGACCCCCTCGCACAAGATACGTGAGCGGGTCGCGCCAATCAGATGACCTCTGACCGGTCGACAGTTGGTCATGCCCTTGCTCCTCTTGCTAACCATGACCGAAGTAGCAATATTATCATTCCAAGAAGTAGAAAACCATGGGCAGCAATTACCTGGACGGCAAGCGAAATGGTGCTGGCAACGCTTGACTCTCTATAGTGTGTTAGCCTAATTTCAACTAAACGTTATGTCACCACGGCGACTGCTCCATCTTAACGGTAACGTGCGTGTCCTGGAGAGGCACATCCTGCCCTCCTGACTGGCCATCTAGGTTGCCTGTTATATCATATCTTCGATCCTCTTGTACATTTCTTGCCCTCGCCACCCACATTCTCTTCATCAGTCATTCTTTTACTTTTCCAACTCTTTACGTTCCTTCCACTCAGACATTCTTAGTATTTCCATTCTTTCAGCCGCAAACATTCCCCGAGCATCATGGACCATCACCACCGTTCGTGCGTGCTTCCGTCGAACGCTCCAGCCTTAGCAGAGCCAGCTGACCCCATACCGAGCCGTGTGTTGCAAGAGAGATCTGCGAACAAAAGGCATGGCTATGCCGAAGACTCGACATGGAAACATTCATCGTCGCCCGGGGAGAATGTCTACTCGGGTCGTTTAGGTGGCTTCTTTACTGGAAACATTGGCGCTCAAGTCAATGGTGAGAAGAGTGAAGCGCAGATCGAGTACGAGACGAAGAGGCTGTTGAATCTTCTGCACCGGTGCGAGAAGTACGAGAAGTATCGTGCCCGCCAACCTCAGACGGCGAAGGACCGGGAACAAAGATGGCCTGACCACCTCGAGGAGGCTTTCTTCAGAGGTACGAAAAAGTCCAGCTCCAACTTCGGTGTATACCAAGCTCACTATTGCAGGCTTGGTACGATGGCCGCCCATGGGTCGACGAAAACACATGCTGGATGGACAGCTTCGCGGTCGAAATGAGCTTGTTGCAGACTCGATCGAAAGGGATACGGGCGAACCTCGTACACGGAAGCAGGTCTCTAGCCACATACAGGTCCTCAAAAATATCCTGAAAGAGCAGCCACAAAGTGAGTCTACTTCAGACCTACTGATACCCACAGTTTCTGATGTGATGTAGTCTTAGTATATATGTCTACTGAAGACCTGGGACCTCGAAGGAATCGCCATAGCAGCGCGCACTATGGCCATCTTCGGAGCCGCCATCAATCATCCAAATACGACTACCCACAAGGAGGCTCCGGCCTATATCATGGCTTAGGACATGTACCGTCCTCAATAGCGCTCGCAAAAGTACAAGCCGGCCAAGAAGAGGCCCCATACACGGTTGCTGAATTTAGCATGTGTGCGCAAGTGGATGGGCAGGCCGTCCACAATTTCAGTCAACTCACTAGCAACTCCCGCCTGCCCGACCTCAACGTATCCGACACCACTTCCTGGCATAAGCAGTATCCTGAGTTCAACTTTCATCGCACCGACGAGCTCAAGAAACATCATGTACTCGTCTGCGACGCCTCCATCAAGATCATGACCATGGAGCGACCCCAAGAGGCTGAGCTGGACATCAACTTTTATTTACGTTCGCAGGTCGACCTCTCCAGCTACGACTCCCTCGAATGTCGCACTCGTTTCTTTGAGGCCGGCAAACCCGCGTACCAGTTTGACGAGCACAAGCGCAGGGTCAAAGAGACGCGCACCGAGGCCCAATACTTCCCCAAACATCAAGGCTTCTTGCGTCTCAGATTTGGCGCAAGCTTTTGGGCACAACAGCTCCAGAAGTTGTCGCTTCTGCTACGGAAGGCGGGTGAGGAAGAGCAAAGCTCAAGGGTCAAGTATGAGGCGTTGGTGAGGAGGGAGCTGCAGTACATGACTGCCGCGCAAGACATCTACGGAGTTAAAGATGGCGAGGCGACGTGTGTTCTGACGGTGTTGTGGCGCTTCAACCAGACGAGGATTAGTCACGAGCCTGGTAGGGTGACGTGGCGCGTGGTGGATTTCGGGAGGAGAGAGAGGCGGCGAGCCAGAGAGGAGGTAGCCGACAGCATGGAGGCATTGCTACCGATGGTGAGCAGCTCAGCATCGACCGTTCCGTCCGTCCCCACATCAGCAAGTTCGATGTATTCGTCCCTGCCATTGGATTTCCAACACCAACCTTTCTCCCAACATCCACCGCCGCTGGATCTTGACGCCCTTGGTTTGGAAAGCATATCCTCCGACTTCTCACACCCAAATTCGGCGACAGCGCCTAGTCTGGCCACAGACTATAGTCAGACACACTCCCTCCCGTCTATCACGCATTGCGAGGATATGTCTATGAGCCAACCGCATTCGGAGTACCCTGACACCAACGACTTCGAGTTCAATGGCGGGCATATCACTATATCCGGCTGTCTTGAACCAGCCATCAACTTAGGGGCTTACGAATCGTTCGGGTCGCAGCACTCGCACGGCCAAGGCCTCAACTCGCTTTATTCCATTGCCGGGCTCCACGATCCACATCAGCATGAGCATGATAGCTTCGGCGACCTCGCGCTTGGTGTGAGCATGGCAAGCTGCTATCCTACCAAGCCGAGCTGGCATCATCCTAGTTTGATCTCGCAGTTGGAAAATGCGGCGGAGGCGTACAGCGACCTGATGGCTCTGCAAAGCAGTGGTGGGCATGTAGAGAGTTCGATGGGTGGAGTCGACGTCGGTCATGGTGTGCTACATGGGCTAGGAAACGATGGCGGACTCTGGAAATTACAGAGTGCCTTTGGGGAGGATACGGGGGTGGGCGCGCATGACGGTGTTAGAAAGGATAGCGTAGCGGGAAGGGTCGAAGATAGCCATGGGCAGAGTTTGCTCGATTTCATGGATAGGGGGAGAGATGAGCGGTTTAGGGCTTATTGATGCCATCAGGTGGATGCATGGCGGAAAAGACGGTCGACGGGGTATGGGGTAATGCTTCACGACGATATGACCGTCGACTTGGATTCAGAGTCTGACATTAGTTGCTTTTATGGACACGCCGTTACGTTATATTCGAACACGAAGGTAACATAAGGGTGGCAGTCGTTCAATTCGGTGCCCTTCGATTCCTAGGACAGTGGCTTCTGCCCGAGAGTGACGTTGTAGAGAGGGCAACCCAGCTCTCATCCAGTTATTCCTTCTCACACTTTTAAGTCATCCTCCTGAAGATTGAGACTCACTGCTTGCTTTGCTCATTCACCCCAACTATCTTCACTTCGCAATCAGCATTTTAGAACACGGAGGTGGGCACTCTATTCTCGTCACTCACCCCGCCTGTCTCAAAACCACAACCACCAGCTGGAACATGGCGAAGGCCACGTTGACATGTGGTCGATGGGAACGCTGGGAAACGTGAGGTGAGGGATGTTGTCTCGAACACGTCTGCAAAGGACGCCGATGCGCTCGACGTGGGCTAATCGTGAGAGATGGCAAGATGCATGGCAATCGCGCTCGACGTGTTGCTGTGCGCCCATGGTCCTGAGACGAGCAAGGCGCGCAGGGAGGTTGCATCTGCGTGACGCGTGACGCTTGATGAGGTGACACGCACGGTCAAACACGACTCAATAACTTGCTGTCCGTCTCTACCATTCACCATTCGCCAAATAGCGCATTCATTCGCTCATTGGTGCAGCAAGAGCACTACAAAAAGTCGACCCGAAGCGGCCAAAGAGCGGTCGCCTACTATCAGACGTTCCACTTCCCGTGTTTCACCAACCATCATAGACGCGGGTTCGTCTCGCCTCTCGACGGTGCTGCCTATCACAGTCCCCCAAAAGCGCGGATGAAGATGCGGTCGAAAGCGAAAAGCAACCGAAACGCAAAACACGGTGTCGCGCAATCAGCTGCGCCGCTAGCCTCATCAAGTCAGTACCCAGATCCATCTGCAAACATGGGGGCAAGCCAAGGCACATGGATTGGCGAGGAGTTGCTGCAGTGTTTAAACTCTGCTGGGGCTGTTGTTCCAGCTACCCGAAATCCCGGCGAAGTAGCTGATTACGTCGAAACCGCAGCCTCGCAATCCCCAAGCGACAACGCCCAAGCTATGGACACCCAAATGCGAACCCCACTATCACCCCTCCTCTTCGCACACACCGCAACCCACAAGAACATGGCCTCCCCAACGCTAGGGGGAGGTATCATGGACCGCGTTCTCAGCCTCGACGCGTATCTGGCTGCAAGTCAGCCTCCTCCCAAATCCACATCTTCAACTGCACCCAAGGACATCAGGACTCAAGCTCAAGCTCAAGCTCCAGTTCCGCGCGCCGTTGGTGCCCGCAGCTCCAAATACACTATCAAGCTTCACGAGATGTACCAAGCCCTAGCCATCTCGCAGCCGCGATTCGAAATGAATGGGGATGAGCATGGGTGGTGTGGTAAGGTCGCGTTTGACAATTTGCTAAATACTAGAGAGAATGAGGGGAATGGAGACCTTGTGCTCGAAGAAAAGGTTTTCTTTGGAACGAAGCAGGAGGCAAAGGAGAGGTTGAGCGAGAAAGCAGTTGAGGTATTGGAGAAGCTAGAGCGGGAGGGCAGCTTGGTGAAGAAGCCGAAGGAGAAAAAAGCCAAGGAGGCGGCCGCGGTGCGTGTGGCAGAGAAGAGGGAGAGAGAGCCTGTGATTAACTATGTTGGGCAGTTGCTTGGTACGCATACACACTCGTCGGATGCTCATCCGCCTATGAATTATCTGATGTACGAAGCCCACTGATCATTGGCGCAGAATTCCAGCGCAGCACCAACGGCCCTCAACCCACTTATACCGACTACGTACGTGGAAACGAGTTCTCCTGCGAAGTTACCCTCGAAGGATTCCCCGTACCCTTCAGTTCCAAGGAAACCTACTTTAGCAACAAGAAGGCAGCCCGGCAAGCTGCTGCACGCCACGTTGTCGAGCACTTCAAAGACAGCGGGCAGTGGCCCGACACCTTCTCCGACGTTGGCGGCATTAAGAAAAGGAAGGCCGTGCGACCCTCCCCGCCACCAGGCAATCGCTCCAATTCGAGCGCCAGCATAGATACCTGTGCTGGTACCGATGCCCCCTCCACGGGTTCCTACGCACAACAAGTAGCCATTCTCGCCGCTCAACTCGGCCTCAACACACCCTCATGGAACTACGTCGCCGCGGATAGTGTTTCGGGCTTCCACAATGTGACCTGCTCTTTCAAAGACGGCGGTGAGCTTGAAGGGCCCGTCGGCGAAGTGAGCCATATTTTCGGTAAAAAGAAGGCTAAAGAGGAATGCGCTCGCTTGACGCTCGAGTATCTTCGAATTGAAAAGGAAAGGCGGATGAGCTATGGCAGGAAGATGATGGAGGGTGTAGTCGGTGTGGAAAAAGTAGCTAGCGTGGACGTGGAACAGCCTATTGGTAGATCAACAGGTATTGAGAAGCCGGTGCTTAGCAGGGCGGGGGAGGTGGGTGAGAGCTCTGAGCTTCAGACTGACGAGGACGAAGACTTCGAGGATGCTGTCCAGGATATGGGCACTGGTGCCCGAGCTTTCTAGGGAAGGTGGATGATCTACTGGATTGTATCATGAAATATTGGAATGACCTTTTACAAACAGGGCGAGCCTCGAGGACACTGAGGTTGCATGTGGATTTGTTCTTGGGGTGACGTTAGTAAGGCAGTCTTCTCGGGTCTCCCCCGTTCTTGACTGCGCAGATGATGATCTTGCATTGGAAATATACTTTATAGAATGAGTCTTTGCCTTTTCATAGTGACGGGGGTAGTCATCGAAAAGACAAGCTGTCACTTTCACTTAATCACAACATATAGCACTTTTTGTTTCGCAAGAGCTTGAGACGTGTTCGAAAATCGCATTTGTTGCAAAGCCATATTTTCCTACCCGTCGCTCCACGCAAAGAAATCCTAGGATACACAGCTGATAGCCACAGTAATCGTAATACTCGAAGCGGAAAATAACGGGAACCCCCGACATCAGCGCGGTCCCAAAACCCGCCGCCCTCTTTTCCCCAGCCTAAGACGCCATAAGCAGACGATAGGCATTCTCCGAAAAGTGATGGCACGCAAAAAGCGCGCGTTAACGCCTGTTATCGATCTGAGCGATAAGAGCATTGATCTGGTTGGCATCTCTCACACCTAGTGGAAGCAGAACCCGCCCGAACGGCACTAGTCAAACAGGTGTTAACTCAACCACCGAAACCAAGAAGAAAGCATGATAGAGAGAATGTAGGAGACTTAGGCAGCGCTAGCCTCGCTCTTCTTCTTACTTCGATCACGCTTCTTGGCTGGCTTGTTCTCCTTCTCCTGGCTCTCAGTCTCCACCTCTGCATTGCGCGTCGTCCGGCTACTCTTGCTGCGCTTCTTCGTCTCATCGGGAGAAGCCTCTTCGACGGGTGCGGGAGCAGGGGCAATGGGTTGAGGGGCGGCCTTGCTCTTCTTCTTGTCTTTCTTGGCTGGAGTGGGCGCTACGACCTCAATGCTGGAAGCCGGAGGCAGAACCTGCGTGACTTGCCGGGAGCTGGGAACAGGAACTGGCGTAGGAGCGGAGGCGGCTGGGGCAATAGCAACAGGGGCTGAGCCGTTGACTTGGGGAGTTGCGGCCGTCTTTTGACGCTTGTTGGCGCGCGGGGTCTTTGCTGGGGGTGTGGGCGCCTTGGTGAGGGGTGACGCGACAGCGGCTTCGTCTTCCGATTCAGACTCGGCTTCAGAGTCAAGAGCTAGGCCTTCGCCTTCGTCGGACGCTTCCTCTTCGATGTGGAGAAGCTCCTCGGCCGCAGCGTCTTTGTTGGCGTTGTACTCGGACATGTCCTCTTGGTACTTCTTCAACGACTCACGATACGACGCCTTCCATGCCTACCACAAAGTTAGCGCAGGCGCTCACAAGGTCGCTACACGGTCGCTACACGATCGCTACACGGTCACTATAGGGTGACTAACCTCCTTGTCTGGTTCCGCCATCTCATTCCAGCGTTTGTTGACCTCGATATTGACCGCATTTGGCTCCAGCTTCTGGCCCGGAGCAAGCTCAGCCTCGAGATCCTTCTTGACGACGGGGCGCGCAGCCTGAATGAACAGGAAAGCTGCCGTCAACGGGCGCTTGGGCGCGTTCGGGTCCTTCTCCTTCTTCTCGCGTTTGCGCTTGTTGTTTTTTCCTGTAGCGGTCTCCTTCGCGCCAGGAGCGACGGCATGTGCGACGTTGTTGATGGCAAAGGTCGCAGCGGCCATGGCATTATTGGCCGTCTCGGCAATGTCGCTGGGGAGTTGGAGGCTCTCGAGGGTGCCGTCTTCGCCGGCGAGGACCGAAGCCGTGTGTTTGATGTACGCGGTCATGAGGTCGTTTAGGCCATTTTGAACGTGCGCGAGACCCTTCTGAACATTGGAGAGGGAGACGATGACCTGGCAGAGTTTGTCAGTCGGGCTTCTCTTAGGTTCTTTGCAATCTTGGGCGCGACGCAATGCAGCTGGCGGCGCGCTTTGCGGGACGCGACGAGGGACGCAGTATGTCAAAAGAGGCCGCGATCGGGTCGCGTAGACGCGGCGACCATCAATATGGGGATGGGAAAGGTGGAGGAGGGCGGTGGTTGATGAAGGCCATTGCAGGTGATGGAGCACAAGCTGGCGCTACATTGCGACGACGAGGTCGTGTCGCGAAAAGGAAGAAGGGAATACTACGCACACTGTCTCTGGTCTGACGGTATCTGGCTGGCGTTAGTAGGCGCATGTGATTGCGGCCATGCTACTTACAGATCGAGGCTGATGTTGACCTCGGCGGCTGCAGGCTCATTTTCGCGTTTTTTGACCATGTTTGCGCGGGGTTGCGTTATGGGGTGCTTTGGGGGGGGGAGATCGCGAGGGAAATAGGGAGCGTTGGGGTGGTGTTGGGGGGAAGGCCCTTAAAACGGGCGGAGCTTGGCTGGCAAATTAGAAGGCGGCTGGGGTGCTGCAGCAGGCCACGCGCGCCATGCCCCCGCCACTGTTTTGCTTGCAGTGAGCAGCACGCTTGTTTACTCTGTAGGTTATCTTTCACTCACATCCGGTTGAATTATATGTGTAGTGTTCCCCAGAACGATCACGTCGCAATCTACTTCAACGGCTTCTAGCGCCATCCGTCAAGACGGTCGCTGGTTCACGCAGTCATGGTCGTGGTCGTGGTCGTGATCGTGGTGTAGTCAACTTTGACACGCTCTAGGTAAGAGCGTTTCGACCTTAACAATTCACCTTGACCTTAAACCCACTACCTCGAATTATCGTCATCACTACTTCTGATCCTTGGTATCTAAGACCATCTTCGTTCTTCTTGCGCGTCCTCCATCGTGGTTCATTCCTGGCGTCATGTAATCCTTCCCTGTTATCCTACTGTCCACATCTCTGCACCTGACGCTGGAGTACCTTTCTGTACTCGTTGGGGCTAGGGCAAATGAGTTGGGACTTGCGATCTTCTTGTTGCACGTACTACAAAGCAACACACTGCTTGACCACTCGGCGTTTCCACATCTTCATCTTCTATTGATGCACTGTGGCCATATCCCGTACAAGAGATGGGAAGGCTGTCGAAGCGCTGACACGGCCAAGAGCCTCGAACTCACGTCTGGGAGACAACGGCAACAGAGACAATCGACGCCTCTAGACTACAAAGGACAATACTCCTTTTACAGTCAAGAAAGTCCTGTAAACGGCCTGGGCGGAAGCAATCTACCCCAAGAGACACAGTCTTCCATTTCAGTTTAGATCCTGACTTCTCAGAGGAAACATTCACCGCACCTTAAATCCCTCGTATTTGATTCTGGCTCTCCTCCCAAATCCCTTGGCGTAAAGAGGGAGAAGGTCTAACTAACAGACAACATAGCATGAGCTTTTCCAACTGAAACATCGACATCCCCATCCAAATCCATAACTCTCGGTCCCAGCATATGACAGTGTTGTCCTACATATACCAGGATACTCGCTCGTATGTAACGATATACCATCCACTGACCCTTGAGGCCAACTTTCGACTCTACTTTGATCTCGCATCGCTTGCTCCGTTTGGTAAGTCCTGTGAGCGAATCGTCTTATATAGATGCATCTGTCACTCTCAAAACACGGCCAGGTTCAGCTCCTGTCCGTTGCATCCGATTTACTTCTTTCCCCGAAGGAGGCGCAACTTGAGCTCATCCTTGGGAACGCTTTGAATCATCTCTTAAAAGCTATATCCCTAGCCTTGTATCCATGTAAGAGTTGCATGTCTACCGGCACACGCTGTCTCTTGCTGGCCTAGATTACCTCCTTAATGACTTTGGGGCTTTGTACCGAATCCTGTCTACTTGGACGCCATTTTCAACACTGACGGCGAGGCGTTTGTCTATTGTGCTGGGATACCGTGCGACTGACTTTGGCGGTTGGAGATACGTCAAGTCCAATTATGACTTGCTGTGTGCTATGAAAACGTTGACCTTCTGACCGATGAGTGTAGCTGTCATTGCGAAATGTGCACCCCTGCGGGTCGAAAACTCAATTAGTAAGTACGAAGGATTGTCAGAGGCTGATAGCTTGATTCAGTGAACACACGAGTGTTATTGCTACATAAGAAATGATTGCCGAAGGGCTAACACTAACCTTCGATGAGATTGCTTCAGAACCCTTGCCGATTATTAGATCTCTATCAAGACTCTTCTCACGCCAAAACGCAAAAGTAAGTGAAAACCTCAGTCTCTCTGTATACTAGAACAAAAGATATAAGACACGCTTGCTTCCTCCTTGCATGATATATGCTCCTTTTTCGGCTTAATACCGTCGTCTTCCGCCTTCTCTAGTTTCGGCATGTTGTTTGGCGACTTTATCTCTTTTGACCTTCCCTTCACAAGTATATTCGAACCGCCCTTATACCAGCTACCCATATCGATCATGCTCTTACGGTAATGAGCCTCGTTATCAGACCTGACTAAGTCATCGTCTTCCCTCTCTTGCATTCTCCAGATGTCGTTGCCGCCTAGTGCTTCCCCATCGTCACCCTTCACCAAAAAGCACAGGCCAAATCTGAACACGCCGTAATATTCCACTCTTGACTTTGCTTCACTCGTAGCGTTAATAAAGTGGAAAGGAGTTGATATTCTTTGTTGAGTGGCCAACTCTGGCATGCAATCGAGCGGTAGGCGCGCGAAACTTCCATTGCGTAACTTTGGGCCTGAGCAAAAGGGCTAAGAGCAGACAGAGTTGGAAATAGAGACTACTCCAATGAACCCTTCACCATGACCAACCAATGTTTGTCGCTGTTGATGACTGTCACACTCTGCACCCTTCTTATCGGACTCATGATCGGAAATATCGCCACCCATACGTCGTGTTAACCTCACTAGATCGCCTCAAAGACTGGGCCAAGTTCAAAGATGCAATTGTCTATATGCTCCTCATGCCTCCCCAAAGTGCACACTATCCAACGGGTATCCTTCGACCAGGAAATCAAATTAACCAGAGTACCACAAACTTGACTTTAAGATGTCAATCAAACCCCGCTATATGCCGTTCGATACCAAAATGCAGGAGATGAAAAGAGCGGAAGCGCAACGACGCCAATCCAGGTATGAGCCGCGCCGACGCTATGCACGCAATTGTGAATACAATATAGAAGCAAAATCAAGGCAAAGACCAGAGAAAAGAAGGTGTACCAAGGAAAAGGGTGTAAGATGGTGGGGGCGAGTTGATGTCTGCTACCAAAATTTGCTTGCCACACTGGAGCATGGTATGTCTGGTTGATGGCCAGCTAGTACGACTTGTATTTCTGTACGCTGTTAGCCTGCTGTAGCCTACACTGTCGAATACCGAATTAGTGGATACTTACGTCGTCAATCTTACGCCTGCTCTGTTTGTCTAACGCGTTACCTAGCCCTAGGAGCGTATTGGAAGTGGCCTTCATAGCTCCCATAGCCGGCCGCAAGACGATCGTCGGCGCCCGTTTCGCCAACACCTTAGCCACTCCTAGCCCAGTTCCATCTTCCATGACCTCAGCCGGCATTGCTATGACCGCGTCCCGAGCAGCCAGGAGATCTCTCTGAAGATGACGAGCGGCCGATTGGAGACCGGCTCGCATGCCAATGGGTTGGTTTGCGTAGTTGGACACGGTACGGTGCTCTTCGGAGTCGGACAATGATTGGTCATCACCATCCCAGTCGTGATGCGTTGATGAGCGCCCAGGAGAAGCTTCAGCTGGGTTCAGGAGTTTTTCGGCGCCTTCGAGGATGTTTTGGGTACCGATTGCTACCTTGGCCCCCAGACGAGCGACGTCAGACGTTGTGTTCGTCGCAAATGCAAATATACCTTTTTGCAGACTCCGCACAATGCGGCCATCCTTTCGATACTCGCGTACGGGTACAACAACCAAGTCACGAACACCTGATGCTACATCAACAAGCGGGCGGACCACAGCCAGGCCACCCAATACGCCTGGGAGTTGATTCTTCGTGACATCTGGCGTCCAGATATCACTCAAGGTGTCGTGAAGCTTGTCAAACGATTCGATGCCGTAGACAATGATGTGTTTGAGGGTGAACTTTGCGCCGTCAAGAACGAAAAAGTTCATGAGCTCCGAGGTCCGGCCTGCGCGAAGGCCACGATAGTCGACCCTCCTGGGTTTATAGTGGAAGTTTACCTTGATTGCGTCCACCTCGAGACGCTGTATAAAAGGTCCTTCCGAAGGCGACGAATTTTCGGCAGCGGAAGCATCCTTGAACGCGAAAAACCCCTTGATAAAATCGAGAGCATCTTGGTCGACATGCAGCAGGAGTGGAAGTACATGGACCTTGATGACAAGCTCCGAAGCGGCTAAACCCATCACAGGCTTGACTGTCAGGAACTCCAGATTGATCATTGGTCGATCCAATTCCCGCTCTCCAGGATCGATCTGGCAGGTCATGAACTTCTTCCAGTTGGATTTGGGAATGTGGTCGTAAATCTCACAGTTGCGAACGCGCACATCAATCGAGTTGACTGTTTCACCAGTGTCTGGGGGGAATACTACGAAATCGACTGCGACGCCCCTAAGCTCAAAGGCAACTCGTTTATACTTACTCCGCTCGAGTTTAAGTCGAGCCCGAGATGACTTATTGGCGCTGCTGGGTCGGAGTGTAGCTCCAGTCGAACGTGTGGCCGTAGATGCAGCGTAGCTTCCCGTCTCGCTCATCTGGTCGTCGGGACGACGATTGATCTCGTCGTTGATGCGTTTAGCTAATGCACCCCGCTCTTCTGTTACAGGAACGCCGATCCAAACTGAGTTGAACAAGAAGTCTTCCTCGACGAAATCGTCTTCATCATCTTCGTATTGAGGCTTCTGTCGACGTTGCTCGGCTTTGGTTTCAATGTCTTCAACAGCTTGTGCAATGGTGGACCGAGTATGCGGCCAATCGTACCCTTCGTATATATTCCAGATGACATTGACGTCGCGTACCCGAACTTTGAGAGGCGCACCCAGGCCCTTGAACTCATTCGTAAGGTGGTACGTGTTCTTGGTTGAGCTCCATTTGCGAGCTTTTCCTTGGGGTTCCGTTTCGGACTCCTTGAAATAGTTATCATCGAAATCGAAGTCGTCTTCGCCCTCGGCCACTTCATAGCGCTCTTGAAAACTCTCGAGGAGGCCCCGGTCACCACGTAACCGTGTAGTAGAAGTACTCGCCAGCACATCAAGATCATCCTCACCCAACAGGCTGTCTCCAAGCTCTTCTTCGGTCGGGAGCGAGTCTTGGTTGTAGAAGCTACCTACGTATTCGAGATTTGTGGGTACTTCGTCAGAGACTAGGTCGGCGTTCTCCATGAAGTCGTCGTCCCCAGCGCCCGGGAAAGCCTCACGTGAGATGGACTGCATCATCTGATCTATCGGTACGATATTGCCAGCCTGCTCGCGATACTGCTGAGCTGTTGATGGTGATGACGGAGGCTGCAACCCAGTCAAAATCGCAATGAGTGTCTGTGTGGAATCTGCGCAAGATTCAAGCACAAACAAGTCGTTCTTGAATTCTACGTCGACTCGTTGGGACTGATCGTTGCCATCTCCAGTAATGTTCACAAGAGCTTTCGCGGCAGAAATGGAGCCAAGCGAGACGTACCCGAGACTGGCTAGCTCTTGAAGTTGGCGGTTTGATGTCAATGCTCTAGAAGTCGGAGTAGGAGGTACGTGCTTATCTCCAAGTCGGGCAGCATCATCGACGGCTTGGATGGACGCTTTGCGAAGCTGGATTTCCACAACATACTCCAGCTTTTTGGACTGCTGTCCCAGAAAATGTGCATCCGTGAACACAAAGAGGCCCTTGGCCGGGGTATTTCGTGGATTTAAACCAAGAGCGCAGTTCCGGAGAAGTACGTCGATGTGCAGAGGCTTCGCGTTAGTCATAGACCAAGCGTTCGACGCCGAACTCTGCCTACTCAGCGTTTTTGGGCTTGATGCTCGTGTGATGGTCGCGACGGAAGATGCAAGGCCCAGCGCTAGGTCATCGACCGTACCATCCTCAGAAAGGCCCAAGGCGGACATGACTGTTGACACACGATACTCCGCGCAGACATTAAACAGCTTGGCTTTAACGACTGGCTCCATCTCGTCACCAACAAATCGCACCATGACCATAGGAAGGTGGTCTTGCTGGAGGAGTGCGATAACTTCGTGAATCAGCACCTCGTCGTCCCGCTTCAAGGTCAATTTTCCGACTTCAGCGGCAAAAAGCGCAGGAACGCCCACGTGCGCGATCGAGGCGTCCTTCACTGCTACAGACAAATCGCCTAAGCGCTCATTGACCGTAGCGCGCAAATCGAAATGTTGTACCATAGCCAGCGTTAATATACCAGGGCGATCGTCGTCCGGAAGATACTTTGTCACCTTGGAGAGCTTCGCGAGTTCTGCACTGAGCGCTTCGAAAGCCTGCATCTGCGGGGGATCAGACAGAACAACAGCCACGCTACCGATCTCAGCTCGGAGAAGAGACCCTTTTCGTCGTTGTTGAAGCAATGTATCGATGAGAATATCCTCGTTACTTTCATAAGGGTCTCTGGATGGCGCGATAATGGAGATTAGCCGGTCGAGATCCGCATCGGTTGGAACAAACACGAAGTTGACTGTGGAATCTCTGACATCCACTACAAGTGGGGCGTCAGCTTGATCCGGCTCTGCGCATGGGCCCAAGATCTTCGCTCTGGACACCTTCAGACGGAGGTTGCTCTCGCGAATAGCAAGTCTGACCGAACTTGTCTGAAGCTGCACTGCGCAAGTCTTGCCTTTCAAGTGAAGGCTAGCCTCTCCTAGTTGAATTTGTATCTTTGGAAGGTTGGATGGCGCTGTTGAAGTTGGCATAGAAGGTGTGTCCCTGAAGTGAACGCCGCGTGGCCGAGCTGTAGAGAGCGATCCTGTAGGGCTGTTGACATGAGTTGACGTGAAGGATGCGCTCAATTCCAAGACGCCACTGAACCCTCCAAAGGAACTGAGAGCGTCGTCTAGCTTTTCCAGATCGAACACAACCTTAATTGGGCGAGTCACTATGGTCAAGCGGCGATCTTGGGCTTCCTCATAGTCGATCTCTATATCGTTAAGCGCTTGCCCTGGTGTAGCACCAGCCGACCTTCGGGACCTCGGTCGTGCACTCTGGAAGACGATGACGTCGTGATCAAGAGAAGACATTACGAATCTCCCAATATGAAGCTTGGCACGACTTTTACCAGCTACGATCTGGCTTACTGCGTGTGATGAGGACATACTGATCTTCATCATGGCTTCAGTCGTACTCGGTGCGAAAGCAGTTTGCATGGCGTCAACATCGGATAACGGTTGAGCAAGCAGCCGGTCCTTGAATGCGATGTCAATGTGCTTGACGGAAATTTCAAGACTCGAGCGTATCTCTGCCTGTGAAGATTCCACTTGGGTACTTGCTTGCTGATCCTCTGCATTTGCGCCACCCGTCAGGACGGCCAGGGCTTTATGAAGCATCTGAAACATGCTTTGGCTCGTAGAGAAATCGACTTGGCCCAGCACAGTCCCGACCTCAATACTGACAGATGGGGTGGGCTTATTCTTGAGAGAAGCAAATTTCTCTATCTGAGGTCTTCTTGAGCTCGGAAGCCTCCGTGTTGATTCTTCCAGGAAGGGTTTTCTGCGAGATGATGTCGAATGCGCATAGTTTGAGAACGAGCCTGGCATACCCTGGAATATAGAGTCTTCCGCTAGACTGGGCGGGTCGAAGTCTAAGGTTGAAGCTTCAAGCGTGATATCGCGAGCGGGATCGCCGGACTGTTCTCCGCTTAACACCAAGGGAAACCATAGCACAACCTCGTCAACAGTCAGGAATACCTTTCCAAACCTTGGCCGACGCATGTCTTGTGCTGCTAAAGAGCTTTGTTGCTTTCCAGAAGCTCGGCGCGTTCCAGATGGAGACGAAAACGCACTCTGAGGAGTGCCGGCGCGCGGTGTCTCCAGACCATCGTCGCCTTCTGGGGCTGGTTCCAGAATGCTACTTGCAAGCATTGACTCGAGTATTGGGGCGGAAGTGTCTGTATCATGACTCGATGTGGAAGAAGAAGACTCCCAGCCTCCAGGTACATGCGGTTGATTACTGGCTTCCATATGCACACCGCTCACCGCACTCATGTACATGCTTGCGGCGTCATCGTGACTGAACAGCTGCGATTGGCTCAGGTCTTCTTCTTCGCGAGCATCGGGAGGTGAAGGCGCCCGTGTGGTCTGGATCGGCTCAGGCTGTTCCTCCGCTAGATGGCGTGCATGATCCAGATTGTCAGTCGATGACGCTTCTGGCTTGACTGAGTCGGTTGGTAGTCCTTTATCCTTGACATGGATAGATGCCGCTTGCTGTCTGAGGGCCGACACGGATAGGAGGTTAGACGCTGCTGGTTCACTAATAAGAGATCTGTGGGCCTCTATCTGGCTCGAGCCAGCGCCGTCAAAATTCAAGACATGGGAGTCATCTCTAAATCTTTGACCGATGTTGTTGTCGCTTTCCTCAAGCCGAGAGCTGAGGAGGTCGTTCTGCATAGCGTAGTCTAAAAGCCCGTCATCCTCGTACAATATACTGCTGGTGTTCATGTCATGACCCAAAAGGGATCCGCGTGACTCGCTCATGATACTGTCGAAGCCGTCCTCTGAAGCGGCATCGGCGAATCGATCATCGTCTGCAGTGCTGGCAGAGAAGGAAGCGAGAGACTGCGGGGTAGGAGCTTCGGCCTCAGCCTGACAGTGTTGTGCTCGCAAGTCGTGAGAGGAGGATGTCAGCGACGGGCTTGCTTCTTGCTGGCGAAACGAGGGTGTGTGCACCGAATGCTCACCACTAGACGATGGCTCGCTGCGGGTCTTCTGAACGAACGAGGTCTCTGATCGTGTGTCGACTGGCGATGACGACCTCGATGTGCGTGAAGCGGAGACGAAATCTTCTGCGTCCGATACCAAACGAGCACATATGTTCTCGGCCCGCAAGCGGCGCTTGCCCACTTTCGAGGAGGGGTCTTCCGCGGATTTTGGTAAGGTTGACACGTTCAGGTGGGCTTCCTCTGAAGCGACTGAATCGATGGCGATGCGTTCAATGCAGAAATTAAGAGAAACGTACGTGTCTTCCTCTTGCTTGGCTGGGCCTGATAACTCTGTCGAAAATTGGTCCTGTACTTCGACTTCGATATTGTTCACGACAATGCTTAGCCGGTCTAGCGCGGTGTTGAGCAAGTTCCGGAGATAGGTAGGCAGAACCAAGGGTGCTCCCATGCCAGCGACACTCTCGTCTTCGCCATCTTCGCTGGAGGATGCGGAGTCCTGAAGATATTCCGACTGTGATTCCAACTCTTGCTCCAACTCCTTGATCTCCTCCTCAGGCTCCTCGCGTATAAATGACTTGGCCAAATCGTCTACCGTAGGTATGTAGTCGTCCCCTCCCGAAGAGGCATCGCTCGCGTCATCCGCAAGCGTGGGAGATGGTGCACGTTGACGGGGTGGGGACCGGGCTCGGGGTGATGACCTTTCTTTGCCACGAGATTTTGAGGATGGCTCCGTGCTATCGTCTGCTAACTTAGCATGTACTTGTATTCCATCTATCTCGATTGTGATCTGCGGTACGCCGAATTCGAGGAGAAAGGTGACGCGGAACAGCGAAGCGCGTGCTTTCGAGAGGTGGATCTCCGGCGGGAGTTTAAGGTGAAAAAGCGCTACCAATTTCTACGTGACGATTAGAAGATGGTATTGCCAGTGCACGCGATGCTTTAACCGACCTTAATATGCAGCCCAACATCTCTCACTTCGAGAGTGGTCTTCTTGCCCACATCGACGCTGACGAAATCGGCCGGATCCTTGTCGAGAATGTCGATATGGCGGAGCCCAAACAGGAGCAACTTCTTGCCGATGGTCGAAGACAGGGCAGAGAAGAAGGCCATGGCGGCCAAGCTGGTGCGTGGCCTCGGTGCGGTGTAGGCAAGATGAGCCTAACGCTGCGCCGAGGGGCTCTCCATATGTACTGCCGGTCGAGTGCGTTGGTCACAGCGAGGGCGAGAGTTGGGGTGTGCCGTAGCTTCACCAGTCGGGAAAGTAGATACCTGCGGAGGATTAAGGGTTTCGGCGGTTCGAGATGTTTGCCCGTTCGGTGCGGGGTGTGACGGAGGTGGAGGATGCAAGGTCGTTTGCGGCGCGTTGGAGGGAGCTCAGGCAGATTAGCAGGAGATGGTGTGGCGAGTAGCTACTCGTCGACCAGCTCACAAGCACGATCACGGGGTACGAATAGGGTGATTTAGGGTCGAGGTCTGGTGAATCGGCAGCAGATGATGGGATGCTGCCTGCATGGGGGCGCTAGACACAGCTCATCCCCCGCCGTTATCCTCGATAAGCCTACTAGCCCGCATCGGGCAGAGTAGACATTACGTCAGCGGCAGTTGAAAGCAGAACTTCGATGTTGGACGGGGAGCACGCTTTTTGACCCCCCTGCTTTCTTCAGTCAAGCCTACGGTCACATCTTTCCGAGCCCCGAGTTGAGCTCTTAGCTTCACACTGCAGCCAGAATGGCAGCAGACCCGAACACACAGGATGAAGAATGGGGGCGAGCCGAGGGAGTCCCGACTCTAAGCGACCCTTTCATTCAAAAGTACCTCTCCGGCCGAGATGCGTTGGTTGGGCAAGAGAAGAAGCAGCGAAGCGGTCGGTGAACGCAACGAATATGCAGAAAAGAAACGTGGTGTCTAATAGTCCATAGACCACCTTTTCCGGCAGAACCTATCACCAATCGCATCAGAAGCATGCGCAATAGTATCCCAAATTCGGTTCGCTGAGCAGCAGACACTCTGGACTCGGGAGTATGAAGACAGCCTCGTCAGCCAGCATGTTGACGTCTTTCCTGGAATGATGTTCAACATTGCCAAGGACCGAATGGAAAAGAGTAAGCTGTGGCAGATTGTCAAAAAGATGCCAAAGGGAGCGCTATTGCACTGTCATCTCGAAGCGATGGTTGACCTGGACTGGGCACTCGAGGAGGCCTTTGCTATTGAAGGTGTCTGCGTAAGGAGCGATGCCCCGCTCTCTAGTGGCCAAGCGAGGTTGAAGACTAGCTTTTCGTTCACGTTTTCGAAGACCAAAGCCAAGAGCGGTGTCTCAATATGGAGCACAGACTACGCAGCGAATATCGACGTGCCGTTGATAACAGCCGCAGACAGCTATCCGGACGGCGGTCGTATAGGCTTCATCGAATGGGTCCGATCACGAACCTCCATCACCGCAGAAGAGCACCTCAAACATCATGAAGGCCCGAACGAAGTGTGGCGCAAGTTCATGTCTTGCTTTCCCATTCTAGGCTCGCTCATATATTACGAACCCATCTTTCGCAAGTTCATTCGGAAGATGTGCAAAGCGTTAGTGGACGATGGTGTGTACTACGTGGACATGCGATCGGCTTTCTATACGCCGTATCGAAGCGTAGGAAGCGAGGGTTGGGATGCGGACTTTTTCAACATGTTGGAGCACATGGAGGACGAGGTTGAGCAGTTCAAAGCGTCCGAAGAGGGCGCAGAGTTCTGGGGCGTTCGGATGATTTGGACGACCATCCGTGCTTTTGGAAAGCGTCAAGTCGTTGAAAGTGAGTGATCCCATATGAAGTTGCAGGTTCGGTGCTTTGTTTCCAAGAGGGCCTTTGCCATCTCCCCATCAACAACTATTGGCTTACAAAGCATCCAGGCATGAAGCAGTGCATCGACATGAAATTAGAATTCCCCGAACTGATCGCCGGTTACGATCTCGTCGGTCAAGAAGACCTCGGCCGGTCTCTTGCCGACCTAGCCCCAGAACTTTTCTACTTCCGCAAAACCTGTGCAGAGCACGGTGTCGACATCCCATTCTTTTTCCACGCAGGAGAAACCCTTGGCGACGGCGATTCTGTGGATGAAAACCTTTTCGATGCCATCCTCCTCGGAACGCGAAGAATCGGGCATGGTTTTTCGCTGTACAAACACCCGCTTCTTATTGACATGGTCAAAGAGAAGAAGATTTTGATCGAGAGCTGTCCCGTTTCCAACGAAGTCCTTCGACTTTGTGGTAGTATCATGAGCCATCCACTCCCCGCTCTACTAGCCCGCGGCGTACCCTGCTCACTGTGCAATGACGATCCTACCATCCTCGGGCAAGGTGTATCTGGAATGTCCCACGACTTCTGGCAGGCACTGCAGGGCTGGGAGAACCTTGGTCTCGAAGGCCTGGGCTCATTGGCCGAGAATAGCGTACGCTGGGCTAGTTTTGAGGACTATAGCCAGAAGGATTGGGTGCAGGACATCAAGGATGGGACGACGGGGAAGGGGACTAGGGCGAAGAGACTGAAGGAGTGGATGTCGAGGTGGGAAAAGTTCTGTGCGTGGATCGTGGAAGAATTTGGCGCAGACGAAAACGCGAATCCTGAGGAATAAATCACACTGTAGGGGAGTGTCGGACGACGCCAGGCAGCATGCGCGGCTCGTTGACTGCTTGCGTACCCAACGGCTAGTTTCACAAGACTCAACGTCAAACAAGGATGCATCGGAAATTTTAATCAACTTGAATAACCATTACGAATTGAAATAGTAGAGCGAGTGTCGCTCGCAAGATTCCATTGTCTAGTCCTTCTGCCCCGTCTCTATCGTTAAGGCAGTTAGCAGACCTCTCCTGAACGTCTTATACGAAGTCAGCATGGCTCGTGTGAAGGGGTCTTAGTCCACGACGTCTTACGCTGAGGTTGCAGTGCCTCACCATCGCGACAGTCGTTGAACTTTGGAGTTGGGTACCTGTCCAGACCCCACATCCCTGCTCCCCAATAGTTTCCATAGTTTATCATCCATATGACCCTGTATGTTCTCACCGCCTCTCCAAACCGCTCCAGCAACAAATCGGCCTTGTCCTTCTGCTCCGCCGTGCCGAACCACTTCGCATAGATCAAGTTGCTCCAGAACGTCGTCTCGCCAGCTACCATGAGGGCAAACCCAGTATATATGGTGTAGCGCGCCGGACGGGGCAGTTTCTGTATTTGGGCGAAGATGTTGAAAGAAGGTTGCGATGGGTCGTTCACAGAAGGGTTCGTGGATGGGAGCGGTGGTTTTGGGGTAGACTTGGGTGATGCGGTATGACTGAAGGCGCGGTGATAGGGTCTCCGGAAGGCGACCCCAGGTTTGTGGTGTCTTTGTGGCCGCACATGGGCGATGATGGTTGGCTGGAGTGTTGTGCTCCTCATGCTTGGTGGTGCCCGAACGAAGGGCATGCTCGAGCTGGGTGAAGAAGCTGTATGCAGGATTCAAGTGACTGATCTCCTGTCCTCCCTTCCTTCCCTCGTCGCATATCTCATGTACCTTATATACCCTCAAGTGGTTGCCGTCTTGCATCGCAATGGCTCATGTAGGCTAACCCCATGGGGAAACCACCGCGGCCGCCAAGTGGGTTGTCCAAATCGGGCGGCAGACGGCGAGAAACCGACGGCGTGCACAGTCGCAATCTCACGCTGATTACGAGTAGGGCAGCGCGCACAGCGGCTGACGTCGTTGGCAGCAGAGTGCATGGGACTAAACAACGTGGCTGGGCGCATCTCGCAGCTGATGTCCACCCGCACATGGCGCACGTCGTGACGGTAAACGCAGGCCCAATCGTCTAGGCGACGGCGAAACAAGAGGTGCAGTGCAAGGTGGAAGGGTGGCGGCGTGGGCGGGTGGCAGGTGGCTGGTCCGGGCGGGGATTCAGGCGACAGGGATGCGGCCTGTTGTCAAGCTGGGAACCGACAGGCACGCAAACACCAACAAAGGGCACTCTCCCCTCTCTTTGGTCATCCACCCGTCTTGCTCGCTCGCACGCCGCTGTCACCATTCACTCACCAGCGCCGAGCATGCGCGAAGTCCACCGCACAACGCCGACCGTTCGTTTCGCTACAGCGCGCAGCTGGAGCGCCGGAGCTCCATGGAGACCGGCTACACAGCGATAGCGGGCAGCAGCAGCAGCATTCCGCAATGTTGCTGTGGGAGCCGGGACTGCGCATTCCTCGCGCACAGTGGAAAGCTGCTCGAGGGCCTGGAACGCGACGTTTCGAGGGCCGCCCAGCTGGGTCAGGTACGCACTCACCCGTCCACCATGGTTGACGCCATGGTCGACGCCATGGTTGAACCCACCGTCTCTACCGCAGGCCCGGCTCTGTCTTTCGCTAGCCAGGGGCAGCCAGAAAAGCAGACGCCTGTACACGCCGGCACAGTCGTGCACTGTGACGAAGCACCTTGTCTAACCTTTGCGCTGCAGGCTCTACTTGTCCGCCACGAGACCTTCGTCGCCGACTCGGAGCGCGAACGCGAGCACATGCTCTCCACAATCGAGACCCTCGAGCAGGAGAAGCTGAGTCTTGAGGCACGGAACGCACAGACGATCAAGGAGAACCGCGAGTTGTTGGACCGATTGGAGCAGTTGCACGAGGCCGTCGCATCGTCGGATACACACATCCAGGCGCTTACGGACACGCTACACTCGACCGAGGAGGAGATCCAGCGGCTGAGCTTACTGGCTGCAAGGACGCAGAGTTTGGAGCGACAGTTGCTCGACTTGGAGAGGGAGCAGAGCCAGCTGCAGTCGAGCTTGGATCTGAAAACTGGGGACGAGAAGACGGCGGTGCAGAGGTGGAGACGGGCAGAGACGACCATTGCCAATCTTCAAGACCAAATCGACCGCATCGAGAAGGAATCACGCGAGGAGCGCGATCGGCATGATGAGGTCGTCGCGCGCATGGAGCGCCGCATGGCTGTGGAAGGGGAGCTGGCGACGGCTGCGGGAAGACTCAAGGCCAAACCAGGGCATGACAAGAGCGGCACCAGTGTCGTCTCTCACTTCGTCAAAGATATTTTGCTCGATAACGCCAACCTTCAGCACGGCATCTTGGAGTTGCGCGAGATGCTCCTCAACTCCAACGAGGAAGTCGAGCGATTACGGGACCAGTTGCGCGTCCACCAACCAGTCACTACGCCATCCGAGGAGTTTGCTGGTCCCGATATTGCAACCCCGACCTTACAAAAAGAGCTGGGAGGAGAATCCATCTTCAACCAAGAGCTACACATCCATCACCACTACCATGGCGCTACAGCAACTCCCACTACTCCGAAAGCTCAGGCCCATCGTCGGTCCAAGAAGAAGCGGTTCAGTCTTACGCCAGGACACTTCACCCCTCCCGTGCAAGCTAACACGTCCACGCAAGCAGCCATCATGTCTCAAACTGCTGTCACGATACCCAACACAAACCGGTGGTCAAATGCCACGACGCTTGCGCCATCACTCCCTAGCTCCCCTCAGTCCATGTCCCACCGTGGGTCTATTCACGACCGAGTCTTTAGCGATGTTCAAGATGATTCTTCGCGTCCGACTAGTCCGTCAGACTCCGTCGATCTACAATCGCCAATGTTTGCGCCGTCGAAACCATTCGCACCAAATGATGCATTCCTTCACCGCCGTGGAAAGAGTCAAACTTTGAAGCCGCCCAGTCTCGCCACTATCCGTAGCGCGAGTACGCCCATCTCAATAACCACTAAGAGTAGCCCAGCTACAGCCATCATCTCAGCAGTCAGCCCCGCGAACTCGCTTGTGAACGACATCTTCACGCTGTCTCCTGCGATCCATCCGCAATCCGCCATTCCGGAGGAGACCGAAGACACACTCCTGTTCGATGCAAGCCCAGGACCGAATTCTTTGGCTTCCCCAGACGAAGAAGATGTCGACGAAGACCTCCTCTCTCCTATGACTCAAGTCCGCCCCACCCTTCGCCGCGCAGCCTCCCACGAATCACTCATTTCAATCTCTGGGATGGATGTTCATACTCTCCGATCACGCCCATCCCAGCTCCTTCTCCCCTCCTCACATCGCTTCGGAACCCCTAGGGACGCAAACTCTATACAACCCGAACTCACGCCCTGGACTGCCACTGCTACAACTAGTATCAGCAGATGTAACCTCGACAGCAGTACCCTCAATCGCTCACTTCTTTACTCTACCATCTCCACCCCGCAGAAGCGGCAGCCTATTGGCAGTCACTCTACACCCCGCAGTCGCCAGACGTCTGGTCTATCGACGAAACTCGGTGGCTGGGTCTTTGGGAAATGGGGCGCTACACCCACGCCCTCGCGAACGTCTCATATGCCAGCGGACCTCCACACATCTATCGCTAATTCCTCTTCGCCTCGCCCGCGATCTTCTGTATCGGCGGAAACACAGTCTTCGACCGATACAATGAAGAAGGTACTGAAAAGTGCGAAAGAAGATAAGACAGAGGACAAATTCAAATTGAGACCGGCTGGTGTGAATCAAAGCGGGCCTATCTGGGGTTTCTTTGATATACCAGAGACAGCGGTCAAGGTACACGTTGAGGAGTTCGATGCTGACGCTTTAGGCGAGGCGCTGGCAGAGATGTGATGGACAGCACGGGTCCGTTCCTTTGATATCATCCTATGGGGATGGTTGGCACTCGCTAAATACTTTTCTTTGTTTTTCGGATCTCAAGATTTTTCTTACTGATGGTCTCCAAGTGAGGCTCTGGCGTTTCGCAGTGCCCTCGCTGCTGAAAGAGGGAAAGCTTCTGATTCTGGATCAAGTCATTGGCACTTACACTGCACTGCATCGCTTGGGCGTTTTATACCTGCTGTTAAATGGTATCTTTTAATTGCTGGTAGGAATTTATGAGCCTGACGGGATTGGTTCATTAGATATACCCCTTGATATATGCGCGTAGTAGCTAGCTAACATGATATTAACTTGTAATTGGTGGGTGCTTGGTGTGAGTGTTTTGATGTGATATGTTTTTTTTTCACTTTAAAACTGGCCATGTCGTTGACCACGGTCTCTCGCTCTGCTATCAAACACTCCTTCGTCGGCCCAAAACCCAAAGAATTTTGCCCAAACTCCTCCTTGCTAGCTGAACGCGTAACATATGAACAATCGATCTCAGACTAAATGGCACGCGTGCGACGCGGCCGGGATATCAAACACAAAACGCGATTCGACAAAACGGAGATGTAGACCCAACAAAGCCACAATAAGGTACATAGCAGCGAGGCATTACGTGGTGGGGATAATGGGGTGCCAATTCTTGTATAGACACGAACAGAGCGTTCCCCCATCCTGGACCTCGAGGCCATCGATTTGGGCACCTTCCAGTCCGTTGACAGTCTTGTGACAACTGGGCACGTTCTGGCCGCCGGCTGTGGATTGTTCGATGAGTACAGCTGTGGCGATTGTCAGCACCTTGTCAACTCATACCAATAAGTACAGTCATGTCTTGTTACGTACCGAACGGCCAGGTCGTATAGCTCGGACTACCAGCACCCATCGTAGTATCATCCGGATACGCCTTATCCATCTTGGTATACAGGCTTGCCTGCAAATTCGTATTCGAATAATCGCACTGCACGGCGGCCCCATCATCGGTCAGACTCGTGCTCGGACTCACAGTCTTCATCTGCTGCAACTGAAACTTATACCTTTCTGTATCCTTGCCTTCATCGAGGAGTTCCAGGTCGGCGTTCTTGAAAGAGATGGCGAAAGGGTTCGAGGTGGAAGAGATCTTGTAGGCACCTTTGGAGCCGGTTATGGCCCAGTTGAAGGTTGCGGAGGATTTGGACTTGTCGGTGTAGTAGTCAGTGTAGGGGTAGCATGTCCAGGTCAAGGGCTCGGCGGTGCAGTTTGTTTGGACGGTGTCGAGGAAGGTTATTAGGGAGAAAGTACCGAGAGGGAAGTTGGCGGGGAGGGATGAGGATGGAGATGAGGATGGTGACGAAGGCGAGGTGGGTGATGTAGGCGATGCGGAGTTGAGCGGGGACGCTGGCTCCGAATCACCCAAGGAAGATGAGGATCTGTTTTGTGTTAGTCGACGCGGCGACAAAGCTACAGCGATGCTTCTAGCTTACTCGCTCGACTTCTTCTTCAACCCCAGCGCCAGTCCAACCGCCAATGCCGTAGTGACGGTCAACAGAACCAGCAATAGGATGGCCAATTTCCTCCACCCACCCCGTTTCGCGATTTGCTTATGGTTCCTGAGGGCAGCGAATCTCTTCTCCCCATCGCTCCACACACTGTAGCTATACCCACTCGACTTGCCACTACCATCTTCCATGCTCTCCCGTGGGGGATCGGCCAGCGCCGGGCTCAATCCGCTCTTGCGTACAGAAGCCCTGTGCGACTCTCGCGCCTTCGTGGCTTGCGATCCTGTGCTTCCATTTTCGAGGATGACGGATAGACGCTGGCCAGCAGGTGTGGAGATGCGTTTTGTTTGCGACTCGTCATAGGTTTGTTGATGTGAAGACTGGGTGCGGTTCCAGAAAGCCATGGCAGGCGCTCTCCGGTGGGCGTTGGCTGGGTCTCGGAAGTGGTGTTGCGGTTACAGCACGGGGGGTAGCTCTTCGCACGCTCAGTGGCGACCGTTGGTCCCGATAGGCTCTCTAGCAGCACATGCTGGCTTGTTCCCGATGGTAGTGATTCCTCCTGGAGACGTTTTGGACGGCCAACGGAGCAGGATGAAGTGAGGAGAAGGACGGCAGCGGGTCGGGAAGCACATCGCACCGCGCTGGCGTCTGGAAGCAGCAAGCTCTTGCTGCACGTGGAAACCTTGAGCAGCACGGCGCAAAGGATGGGCTGTCGCCATGGCCCGTTGCAGACTAGATTGGCGAGCTTGGGTACGCCATTAATCGTGCGCAGCTACAAAGACGGCTAGGGGGGGTTGCATGGCGCTGCGTCTGGGGCTGGCGTGGATGGATCAGCACCTGCCGGCGCCGCGTCCAGGCCTAGGTTTGGGGGGGGGGCTGGCGAAAAGCAAAGAAGGGAGGACGGGACGGGACGGGAGCGTGGCATGTTGGCGTGGAGGAGTCGGAGTCCTGGCGATGAACGACGAGGGCGAGGGTCGTGATATGACGGCGGATTCTGTGCTATGGTTCACGACTCGTTCAGACACTGTTCCTGCATGTGTCGACTCCACAAAGGGAGCATGCAGGGTTTGATGTTTGACAAGGTGGACCTGACCAGGTGCCCGGCCCCCGCTCGCTTACCGCCTCCGCTTTTCTGGACACCATCATTCAAGCTTCGAGGTGAAGGACGCAGCACCAACGCGCTCTCATCGCAGCACGCCACCGTCTGCCCGCACCGTCCAAATGTGCGTGACGCGCGACGCGGCCATCACGCGTCGGCCTTCTCCTGCGCAGTCACCCGTCGTCCAGCGCGCCTGTCTCTACCAACACGCGCTCTTGGCATGGCCACACTCGACAGAGCCCTCTTGCCGTGCTCTGTCCACTCCAACGTACCCTCGCCTTCTCTTCCATGGCAGCTGTACCAACATCTGCAACTGAATCCGTGCAAACCTCACGCTGATGTCCCGGTTGGACAACATCGAACTCTCACCTGTTGTAATTTGCCGCTCACCCTCTACCGAGCAAGATTGTTTCGACCATCAACACGGCAGAGGACCGACTTGACCATCGGAAGCTTTCACTCCCACATCGACGGACCGCAGCAGCCTCTCACCTGCCCATACAACGACGACTAGTCGGCCGAACCCAAGATGCCCAGCCAGATCACCGTCCCGCTCAAGTCTGGCTCGGACGCAGATGCCACTCACCGTCCGGTTGGCACGGCCTATGTACTCGTCAATCCTCCTACGCTTTACCTCGAGAAGCTTGCCCACCAGTGGATGCAAGCTCGAGGGGAGACCCGACCTGGCATGACATATATTCTGGAAGCGTTACCAGCAGGATACGCTTTGTACCAGAAACCGCGCGTTTCGAACCCCTCGCACGTCGACAAATGGCTGTACGGACATCCCGGCCACAAACCTTTTGACTCGCCTAATCGCTTTTTCCCACATTTTCAACATCTCATGGAAAATGATGGGAGCAGCATCGGATGTCCCTGTACAGTGTGCAACAGCAAAGGCGGTGTTCTGACCCGGCTGGGAGGATCTAGATGCTCGTCGAAGAGAAGCTCAAGGGGCAGTTCAAGCGGCGGAAGCTCCGCATGCAATACTCCTTTGAAACGCAAACTGGCCCCAGTCTTGGCCGCAGCACCCGCACCTCCTTCCGGTTCGTTTCCCTTCCAGCCTAAAGGCAGACCTGAAGTGAAGTCGGTCGGCACGGATACAAGCCGCGTTGACGAAGAAGGCACACCTGACGTCTACCGCAATCTAATCGACAAGTTAAAACGACACGGAACGCTAGACGAGGCCGTTCTGGAACCTCTGAGCATGGATTGGCGAGCTGAGCAGTCAATGCTACCAGGTCTTCTCCGGAGTCTGGAAGAAGAGCCGCAGTGGATACCTCGAGTAGGCGATATTGTGCTTTACACGTCGGAGATACCTGTCGGTTTTGAGTTACTACAGCATGAACACACCGGAAGATACGTGTTATGGGATCCAGACACCGGTACCGCTATGGGAGAACCTATTTGGCAGGCCGGAATCGTTGGTCAGACTCCTGTAGAAAGCGTCACGACCGAAGACGCGGTTCGGCCAAGCGAGAAGCAGACCAGTGTCAGCCTATCTGGAGTACGGATTGAGCCACTACCAAATCCTAATGATAGCAACAAAGCAATGTCGAAGCGTTACCGGTACGTTCCGGTGCATCAGACGCGGCCATTCATCTTATGGAAGGACTATCTTGGGCACCTATCAGAGGAACAGTGGCACCCCACAATCAAGAACGCCCTGACGGTTATGGCTACCATGTCACTATTCGGCAAGCACCGTTTTCGTGGACATTGGCCAGATGCCCAGATCTATTGCCATGGCATTTATATTGGATCCGAGATGTTCGTCGTAGGTGATACAGTGCGTCTTCTGCCCAAAGGTGGTGAGACGACATGCACAAACATTATTGTCATCAAATCCGTCCGGCTGAAGCTTGCAAGTTTGGACAAGGCTTCAGCAAATGACTACGATGAAGGCCGACCATACAACTCTGAGGTCTGGATCTACGGCTCGGCGTACTCAACTGACAGCTCTTATTCCAGCAAAGGATGGTTCAGCGCTGCAAAGGCCCATACCCTGAAGTCCGCAACAGGCTATTCCAAATGGTTTCCGCTACATCCAGAGAATAAGGAGCTCGCAGTGCCATTCTTTCGCATCCTAGGGCGCCTGTTTGAGCAGGATACCATGAATCTGTGGCTGCCCGCAAGTGATGCACGAAACCTCGAAGATGGCAAGGAAGGTCTCCTGGAAGCGAGAGACTTTGCGCGAGCAAATGACAACCGTATTGCGTTGTCGCTGGATGCCGCGTGGTTCTGGGGCGACAGCCGTTCAGAAGCATTGGACCTTCAGACTATCAATGGAAGGGACGTGAGCAAACATGATGCTGAACGCGATCCGTTCGAATTGCGCAAGAGGACCAAGATTACGGAAGGCGTTGGTCAAGGGGATACGCATAAGGACGCGCAGGCTGTGGCTGGCGGCGCTCGCGGACTGAGAGCGTTTATGGTGCCAGCTGCTGCGGCACTTCCGATGCGCGCAACGTTTACGCAAGAGCAAGGTAGTGTCACCAGAAGCACAAGCACTAGCGAGCTGAGCAACAATATCGACTGGTGCGAGGAGGAAGACGAAGAAGAAGAAGAAGCGGAAATTCGACAACAAATGCGTGTCGTTGATCATGTACCTAACCAGAAGAAGGCCAAGGTCATGGTGGTTATTGACTGAGTCGACCCATGCTTCCAACAAAGGAGAAAGCAATGTTGTGTCAATTGAACCCGCCTGAACGTTGCTCAGGCAGTATGCAGGCTGTACAAGGTTTTGTTGTTGTGGAGTACGAGTGGATTTATCGTGAGTATATGTCGATCAGAGGGAGGACAGTTTAGCGGTATGATGGCGGCGGATGTGGCGCGGCCAATTTCGATACCCTGTGCGGTTGTTTGGCCATACACGTCGGTGGTTGCACTGGAAGCGGCATATTCGCATACACCTCCATCTCGAACGCATTGACAAGGTCCTATGGTTTTCATACACATGGTACACATAGCCTAGAAATAAAACAAATACGAAACACATGGCCAGCAAGGGTGACCATTCTCCTAGGCGATAACCATTGACGATATCTAATCTGTATCAGCAGCGTTGCGTCATGCTGTTCGTGAGCCCAACCCCAACGCCATGCTATTTACTAAGCCTTCCATGTCCATCCAGAGAGACCAAACCAAAAACGTGGCCCACAGCTCACTGTCGAGGTTTCCCTCGCCCACTCATGGCCAAAGAGTTGGTACGCCTCCTCTTGGAAAACCTATCGGTCGTGTTAGGTGCGCGCAGACTCTTGTACAGCGCTTGATAGTCCGGTGCGTGCTACTCGTCGGTCTTCATCTCCGCGTCCGGCTTCTCGCTCGCCTTGCCGTCATGGTCTTTCTTCTCTTCCGCTTCTTCGTCGCTCTTCTCACTCGCGTCTTTCATCTCTTCGTCCTTTGACTCTTCAGCGGGTCCACAAGTCTTGCTCGGATGGTCAATACTGGGTCGTCCCACGGCGCCTTCGATATCCAAACCACCGGTGGAGGTCTTCTGCGGTCCAGTGTCCTCCATGCCGATCAGTTCGGGACCGCGTGCGTGAGGCGTTTCTTCTTCCCCTTCTACAGTTTCCACAACGGTGCCTCCGCCCTCCATCTCGCCCACGGTGGTGCGGCTGGGGTTCGATATGAGAGAATGGGGATTGTTGAGAACGATGCCAGCTTCCTGCTCTTGTCGCAAGATCTGGCCTTGGGTGACAGGACCTGTCGAGGGTAATGTCTCGCCGTCTGGGTGTGATGAAGCGATCTGCGATATACTACTTGCTACGGGGGCTGCCGGCTGTGTTGGGCTGT
>Ga0247733_1000272_pt1 | contig 41492 bp, 53 predicted proteins | sample UWRJL043104R2_FD_180932 | JGI IMG/M metagenome (GOLD analysis project Ga0247733, IMG submission 180932) | Plant litter microbial communities from Arlington Agricultural Research Station in Wisconsin, United States - UWRJ-L043-104R-2 | ecosystem: Environmental > Terrestrial > Plant litter >...
CATGCGAGCGCCTTGGTGGCTGCAAGGGCAGCGGCCGAGGGCGAGATGGGCGGGTAGTGGAAGACGATACGGGGGCCGAGCGAGCGCGATTTGGTGACGAGGAGGATGGCGTGGAGGTTCGAGGCCGGCGGGAGGGGGAGGGTCATGGCGAAACGAGACGTAAAGCAGGGAAAGAGCTTCCCCGAGGCCGCAACTAGCCGCAAACCAAGACCAAAAGCATTTCCACGCGATGCGCAGCCCCTTGTTCAGCTTGGGCGCTGATCTGGGGCTTTTGGCGGTGCGTCTCGAGTGGGGAGTGAGAGGTCGTCTCTTCGTCGACGGGCATGTCGGACATGGATGCTGGCTGCAAGGGACCGAGCTCTGGGTGGACCCGACCCCACACGACCGCCACATACCTTTGTACCTCGACCCACCTCTGTCGCAACCGCATTCCGGAACTCGCACCGCCTCGACTGTTGATGACACTACCACGTAGAGGCACGGTCTCGACACTGATTCGCAAAGTGCTGGGACTGGCACGTGACTGGAAAGCTCACATGTATCAATCTAGGTACACGATTTGCTCATGTACCCCCAGTAGCCCATGTGATGCTCGAATGGTGACGTCATTGCTATACATGGCTCATAAAGCGTGGCAACGTTCCTCAATTGCAACCATGACGACTCAGCCAAACCGAATCTTAAACTCCCAAATATTGCAAGCAATCAACGTAAGAGCTTTCAACCCCCACAAACCGCACATCACCATGTCCTCCAACGAAAACACACCGGGCCTCGTTGCCAGCCACGCGCAATACGTCAAAGGCGCCGCCGAGGTACGCAAATCTGTCTCCAGAGCAGCACTCCAACATCCGATTGATTCCCCTTCCCATACACCCATGCAAGGCCCATGGGCAGCCCTCTAATGCATCACAACAGGAAACTATCGGCAACGTGACCGGCTCACAAGCCTGGCAAGCCTCAGGCGCGCAGGACAAGGAACAAGCCGTCGACGCCATGAAGGCGGCAGGCCAGCAGCGCGACACGAGCAAGGGTCTAGGCGGGATTGAGGAGAAGGCGGGAAGTTTGGTGGGGTGCGAGGGGATGGAGAAGGAGGGCGCGCAGAGCAAGAAAGATTAGGCATCGGAAGAGTATGAAATGTAAGAGTACGGTTTGCGATCAACAGGAGAATGAGTAGTGAGACTTGGGATGATGTTCGTCAGTTCACATCGGGGTAATATGCTTACACTACCTTCCGTATCCTGCCTTGTTCCATCTATAACACTAGCAGACGTATCAGTAATGCTTATCCAGACCTCGGAACATGAAGTGGTGGTAGAATTCCAACTTCAACTAACACCAAGAAGGAAATTCGTCGAGATACGCAGGGGTCCGCGAACCTCGGCAAGTCACGATCGTCATTTCGGGTATCTTACAAATCAACCGCCGCTCACAAAAAGAAACAGCGTCCTCGAAATCAATTGAAGAGACAAAAGCGTCCCAAACAGTGCCCGTGTGTAAAGTATCCGTTTTGCTCTCGTTTCCGCGTCGAAAAGGGACTGTTGGACCCTGACTCCGTTTCCCTTTACCAACACCCTCCAGCAACCGAACACCACCACCCAGCGACTCCACAGCACCACCAAAATGCCACCCATAAACGCCAACCCTGGCGTCGCAAACCTCTCCTACTTCACTCCTGCCCACATCGTCTCTCCTGGTACCCCTCTGACCACCAATCCCCAAAAACCCACGCCCACCCTCTTTACCCCCCTCGCAATCCGCGGCACCACCCTCCGCAACCGCATCCAGGTAGCCCCTATGTGCCAATACAGCACTGCCGCCTCCGGCCCCCAGATCGGCGCCCTAACAGACTACCACATTGCCACACTAGGCCACTACGCGCTCAAAGGCGCAGGGCTCGTCTTCGTCGAAGCAACGGGTGTTCAGCCGAATGGCCGTATTACTCCAAATTGTCCGGGGCTGTGGAGCGATGCTCAGATCGATGGGCTGAAAAGGGTGAGCGATTTTATCAAGAGTCAGGGCGGGAAAAGTGGAATTCAGCTTGCGCATGCAGGGCGAAAAGCGAGCACGGCCGCGCCGTGGGCGGCTATGAGAGCGCCGGGGAGGAAGATTAGTGTGAGGGCTACGCGCGATGTGGGGGGGTGGCCTGGGGATGTTGTAGGGCCGATGGGAGGCGAGGAATGGACGTGGGATGGGAAGTCTTCGACGGATGAGGATGGGGGTTTCTGGGCGCCGCGGGCATTGAGTGAGGGAGATATCAATGACATGGTGAAGGATTGGGCAAGTGCGGCGGAGAGGGCGGTCAGGGCCGGCATTGATGTGATTGAGATTCACGCGGCACATGGCTATTTGTTGCATCAATTTTTGTCGCCTATCACGAATCAGCGGACCGACAAATATGGCGGCAGCTTGGAAAATCGGATTCGGATGCTTGTGGAGATTGTGCAGGCGATTAGAAAGGTCATCCCGGAGACGATGCCATTGTTTCTAAGGATCAGTTCGACGGAGTGGATGGAGGAGACGGCGTTGGGGAAGAAGTATGGGAGTTGGGATGTCGAGAGCTCGATTCGCCTTGCTAAACTTCTGCCTAAACTAGGTGTGGATCTGCTAGACGTGTCTAGTGGAGGCAACCATCCCGACCAAACGATTCTAATGTACAACTCCAAGGACTACCAAGTACGCATTGCATCGCGTATCCGATCGGAGGTCAGGAAGGACGGACTGCAATTGTTCATCGGCGCCGTGGGCTTGATCACCGAAGCAGAACAGGCAAGAGATATCTTGGAAGAGGGCGGTGCTGTACGGCAGGGCGACACCAATGTTGAGATCGAGAAAGAAGCACAGGCGGCAGTGAAGATGACGGAGCCGCAAGATGGCAAGGAACCGATGGCCGATGTTATTCTGGTGGCGAGGCAATTTATGCGCGAGCCGGAGTGGGTGTTGAAGGTAGCGTGGAAACTGGGCGTGGATATTGCGTGGCCGAACCAGTTCTTGCGTGTGAGGTTTCCGAAGTTGTGAGCTCATTCTTGCGGGTACTTGGAGAAGACTAATTTAGCTACCATCAAAATAAGTAGAGCAAACATTGCGCAGCCATATTAGATGGCTGGCTAGATCTTCTATCATATATGTTAGTGCTGAAAACTCTGTTCTATATAGCTATGATGATGTTGTATCATAGAATATTCTTCCGATATACTCGCCGATGCCGAATGGCCACATTGCCTGAAGATAAGATGACACCATACTTTAACCCACATGCCGCAGTGTTTTGGGCTGCAAAAGACCCCAAGACTTGCTTACAGTATTACGCTTCGGTACCGTTTGTCAAGCTGCTATCAGAGGTCATGAAACCGTCCCGAAAGCCCTCCCACCCAGTCGCAATTAACGTCGAAGCCCAGTATGTCCGAAATCGGCTCTATGCGCATCAACTCTTCTCGGGTAACCGCCACGCCAACAGTAACAGTGCGGTTTGCAGCGTCCTTCTGGAAGCCTCGAACAAAGCAATGTTGCGGAACATAGCAATAGGACTGTGGTTCCGTTGCCTTTTTATTGGTTGAGAGTTCTCCGATCACCAAAGCTTGAAGCTTCGGACACCAATTGCGAGAATGCAAGTAAATGAAGAAGGCGCTGGCAAATTGTTGATAGTTTCGGGACGCAGCACTAGGGTTAGTGAAATCAAGACCCGGGATGCCAGGATCGTGGCCCGGATTATTTGGTTCTCGTAGATGTAGTGTACGAAGATCAGGAAGGTATTGCATGCATTCCTGCCTCCAGTCAGCGTTTCTCTTTACCTCGTTGGATGTACAGACCATGAAGTGCGGCGTACTAGTGTAATCGGGCCGAGATTCCGATAGAACGCCGTCTTCGAGGCGATAACCCAATTGTTGAAGGTTGGGACAGGCAACGCAGACCGCTTCAAATTCCGACTCACACAGAGGTGGGTATGGGCTGAAGTCGATATCGCAGTGAAGGCTAAGAGATTGAAGACTATCACCGATATTCTCGATGGTTCGGACGACCCATGATGAGATGTCGCAAGACTCCGACCATGCGAAATGTAGACTTTGGAGTGCGTCACAAGCGAATAACACGCTCTCGAACGATGACGTTTCGAAGCGTTCCAATGGATGCTCTTCCATCAGTGTGTTGAAGGCCATTTCCGTAAGCTTGAAGCGTTTATCGTTCGCCTCCAGCGCCAGCTGCGAGAAAAATTGCTCGAAGCCTTTACACTGCGAAAGGTTGAGACTCGTTAGTGCATGAAGATCAGTAAGCTCCGAAAGGATGACACAACTGTTCTTGAGGTCAACGTTGCGCAACCCAAGTTCCTTCAGCTTCGGAAGATGGTAGGCTTGAGAACGGCAAGGCGTGCGGCGACGGAACCAGCTAGACATAGACGCAAAGGTATCGGGGCTGCTCATGGTCATCACGCCTAAAGAAAGACGCTCCAATGTATCGCTAAAGGATACAGCCGCATACAGAGCGTCCGCTAGTTCCCTTGCTTGCAAGACCTGGACATCGAGGGTCCTCAGGTGGCGGAATCGACGAACATCGTACATTATCGATTCCATAGCAGAAGACGTGAGCTGCACGTGTTCTAGCTGAGTCTGGTCGCTTGTAAGGCGTGCGACGAAGGTGGCGGGTAAAGATCGATTCGAGATAAACCTGCGAGGCATTAACATGACTACATCTAGCGGCATTGCGGAGCTCTTCTACCTACCGAAGAGTGACAAGATCATGATCTGAGAACATCTGAAGTATCATGTTCGCGAGTAGATCTCTCTCGGTAATGGGGGGAGCAGACGGTCTTTCAACTCCCGTCGGGGGTCGATCGTCTTCAAACGTCAACGATCTGGTGTGACACAAGCGAAGCCCGGCACCGCGGGTGAAGCACTGGACCATCTTAGTCACCTCTTCGCGGTTCCAGAGTCTGATAACGATTCGACGGTAAAGACGAGGAGTCGCAACGGCGTGCCATGCTTTTGACGTCAAACAGAGATTTTTCAGATCGGACAGCAGCGTGATCTGTACTTTCGATTAGCAAAATGCCATGACTGTCGAAGGTACTCACATGATCCAGCACAAGCAGCTCAATGTCGGCGTGAAGCGTGATCATGTTGAGTGCAGGACACGTCGACGGGTAACAGAAGTAACGCATAAGTTCAAGTTTAGCTAGGTATTTTCAATCTACCGTCGCACCATCATTGCGGGGCGAGAGCTATCGCAACAGTTGCGTAAGATAGTTGAGTGGTGAGAGGCGAGCGGTAATTGAGAGAGAAGCGGGGCAGAGGTGGGCGAAGAAGGCGCGAAAGCACGCGCCCGTCGAAAACGCACTGTCACATGACGTCGCCACGTCTAGTGCCAACATCAAACCGCCCGAAGAGAGCAAATGCATATCCAGTGTACTTTCGTGTCTATGTTTTCGTCAGTCAGCAATTGTGAACGTCTTTCCTAATGGGCATACAGCGACAAATCCTAGAATGACGCGCCGGCTGCTCAGCCAGTGTCCTCACAGCCCACAGTTTCAGAGGAGGACCGGGTGTCCGTGGCCTCCAATCCGCATCTCCGGAAGTGTGTTATGGTTACTCGTCTCGCAGCCAACCCGGCTAACCACCTAGCCACTGCTTATTGGATCATATCGAGAATTCACAGGCAAGCAGTGCGATTTCGCAACCAAGTGAACTGCGCCGGCACCGCAACAGTGGGCTAGCCTTTGCCGAACAAGTTCAATACGTGGCCTCAAACAACTCAGTGACGGGGCCTAGGAACCGAAGTACGTTCGGCGTAGTCAATCGCCCGTTGTTTGTACCATACATTAAGACATTCAACTCCAAACAGATGTTGTGCTATTCAAGATAATCGAAGCGGAAAGTGACGAACGTCTGGGGTTCATCACCTGATCTCTCTGTCCTCTGGTGGAGGTGGTATGTTCGAAGCTTGGAAAGAGAACTTAGGGAAGGAAACAGTTTCGCTAACCTGCGTAAATGACGACAATCTGTCATGCTCCTCATACCTTGCTCCTCATACCTTGGGACAAAACAGTTGACCCTGTCCTACTCCTCGTTCTCGTCGCAATTGTCCTCGTCGATCCGACCAGTTACACTAATTTGACGTAAATTTGCAAAGAATGCAACCTAGTTGGGAATCGCCCAGCACAATTGGCCGAATCAGATTCACCATCACATTTATATAGTGAGACGAGTTTGAGGCCGCTCTGCAAGACTAGAAGATGATGTGCATCATCTGTAAGCCCAGTAATTATCCTCGTCATGTCCCAACCAAGCTGTAGAGTCTTCAGATTGGGACATGCTCTAACGACATCTGCATGGCAGGATTCATTCTACAATATGATAGGAGGGGCTACGGTTGCAAGGATATGCTCAAAATATTTTCAAGATACAACTGCAACCAGCTCCTCAGCTTCACGACTCTTGAGCGTCTTAACTTCTTTTTGGAAATACTCTTTCGACCTACGGGGCTTAGCGGAAATCCTTCGTAGTCATGATATCGTGCCCACGAAGCACTTGGCCACTGATGTTTATATGATGATTCATAGAATACTGATATTGATCAGGAGCCATCTAACAACAATCGATGATGCTCTCTAGCTTACCAAGTCTAGCAGTAGAAGTTTCGCGCAAACCCCTCAGATATCCTTGATCGCCGTATAGTCCTTCGGTGCATCTCCCATCGCAGCACCTTCTTTCGCCAAACCATCAGCCACAGTACTCAAGGCCCTTCCAATTCTTCAAAATTCGATCCTCATTCCGTTATCTCCAAATCTCTCCACCTCCCCAAGCAGCATCTCCCACAAGTCTCGGGTTTCAACCTTCTCTCCCTTTGCAGGCTTCCACCCATCTTCAACCACGTCTTGACCCACTTCGTAGCCCCCTCAACTACATATTCCGAATCCGTGGCAAACACCAACATCGCGAACCCCTCACCGGGCCAGTGTCGTAGTCCAAGCGCGACAAGAACAGCACGGAGCTCCGCTCGGTTACTAGTTTGCGTGCCGTCGTCTCCAAAGGGACCTTTCTTTTCGAGACGGCCTTTGACGTTGTCGCAAGAGTGGGTAGCTGCGAGCTCGGGAGGCTCGGCTACGAACGCCCAGCCTGCACGGGGAATTGCCTGTCCATTATTAAGACAGGCACCGTCGGTGAAGATAAGGCCTTTGGTGCGATCTTGGCAATGGATATAGCGAGCGAGGTGATGATAGGTGTTAATGCCGCGGAATAAGGTGAGGGGGTCGACGTTAGGTGTTGGAGGGTTGAATCTAGTAGGCAACACACGTGCGGTTCGCCGCTTCTTCGGCATGACCCAATATTCTAACCCACTGTGCTGCCGGGAAGGATGGATGCCTCTGGAAGCTCTGCGACCGAATTCGGCTCATTGGCGTCATCCGAACGCAGGTCTGTGTCATCAACCTCGTCGGTTTTCTCATCTTCGTCCTCGTTATCCATGAGAACCTCATCCATAAAGCTGTAATCTACACAGCATTTACCGCAGACGACGAGACCGTGTCGGCAGCAAACAAGTCGCCCGTCTGGTAGTTCGACAATTCATGGTCGTCATCGCTGTCGGTATGAAGCGGAAACCCAGGCAAACCCAGCATTGTGGCTTTCTCTGGCGGTTGCTAGGAGGGTCAGTCAGGGTGATGAAGGAGCGAGCAAACAATGAGGATCACGAAGTATATAACAATCAATGACGATCAAGATGGCTCGTGCACCAGGCCAATGTTTCACGACTTCAAAATGATGTGTTCCCCCGGTAGGACGAGCCAAAGGAATATTATGTAATAGTATCATTGTTTCTGAGCAGATCAGGCTCGTGTATGCAAGCGCGTGGGTGTGGCGTAAATGTCAAACGTTGAAAGCAGGCTAGCGCCACTCGATTATGGCTTAGAGGGTGATAGGCGTGTCGGACATGCACCAGTATGAAGTCGTTCATGGATTAACAAGGGCCTTCACCATTGTATTTAAGCTAGACGCTGAATAGACTTGAACATCCTAGCACTTTCAGCACTTTCGGGGCTGTATGGCTCACTAGCGGTCGTCTGGCCAGCATCAAGCTCATATGGGTGCAGTGTATTCAACCTGCAGAGATGCTACCAATGAAAGGTGAAAGAAAGCGGGGGTTCGCCTGTCCCAACGTCTGTTCCAGGTCGACACATGATGACCATAAAGACTAGATGCGTATTCAATATATTATTCGGGTCCGAGATTGAAGTTCCACGGTCATGTGATCGGAGGTTGATCGACTCCGACGCTAGAAGCTGTGCATAATCCTTCCAATCCTATACCACGGCAGGCGTGCCGCGACACCACAAACGCCATGTCGATAACGCCGTGCTTGAACCGCGGCTCACTTTCAAATCGACTATTCGAAGACTGTCCAATAGTCTCGCCTGCTGCATCAGTACCAACCCTGCATATTGAAAAACAGTTGCGACGATGTGCATTCGTTTGCAGGGGCATGTAGAAACGCACCCTATGTTGGACATCCATCCCATCAGCACAGCTCGTGTGAGCTCCACTAGAATACAAATCTAGGCGTTAAATACCGAACGCGCCGCAGAACCCCGGCAAAACTGCATTCATATTGTTCGGCCCCGAAAAGGTGGTTGCGCCCTAGGTTACGGATGACCCGCCATTCCGTATGTCATTGCTTGCCTATTAACGTATTAACATGTATTTAAGACTGCCTCGTCTCCACGTCTCCAACCCTATCTTCATTCTAACCCTACATCCTACAATCCGCTATCTACAACTTCTCTCACCACCAACCTCAATCTTCCAACCTTCTGATTTAGCAACCATGGCCTCCGCCATACCTTTCCTCACCGCAGTCGCAAGCCGCCGCTCCGTCTACACCCTCGCTAAAGAATCACCCATTCCCAACGACCGTATTCTTGACATCGTAAACGAAGCTCTCAAAAACGGCCCCTCGCCCTTCAATGTACGTAGCGCACGCTGCATTGTGCTTTTCGGCGAGGAGCACACCAAATTATGGCAGGCGGCGTACAAGATCACCAAGGAATCTATACCTGGAGCGATCGGCATTCTAGGCCCCAAGATTATCGGATACGAAGAGGCTTATGGCACGGTAAGTTGCGTCTCCATGTTTAATTCCTTCAAGGAGTAAACTAATGCCACCGTAGTGCATGTTTTTCGACGACTCGGAAGCATACAACGACCTCACGCCTCGCTTCGCGGCGCTTTCAAAAATCTACCCTGAATGGGAAGAGCATTCCTCGGGGATGCACCAATTCATCGTTTGGACCGCGCTCGAGGCTGAGGGTCTGGGGTGCAGCGTTCAGCACTATCAGCCGTCCATCACGCCGTACGTTCAGAAGACGTATGATGTGCCAGTGTCTTGGACGCTCAAGTGCCAGATGCCTTTTGGCAAGCCTGTTGGAGAGCTTCCCGGTCCAAAGCCGAAGACGCACTTGGAGAAGGCGTTGAGAGTTTATGGTGCGTAGGTGGTGGGCGTGGGTCGGCGTGGTCGATGTCTTTGGGACGTTTCGCTGGAGTTGACTCTAGTATGACTTTGATCGAATGATCAAGGTAGAGTAACTATGGCTACTAGTACCTGAGCTATACAACCTCATGTCCCTCGAGCACGGCTTGGCTGAGTAAGGTGTGGAAACGAGAATTCGCTAGAACTCAAAACGAGGGTCAGCATCAAGGAAACGTATTCGAAAGGGTGTCAGTGCCCATTTATTTTGCAACCAACAAGTTGCTTTGATATCTGACTGTACGCTCTCTTCCAAATTCTACTGGTAGCCGTGAATGCAAAGGCATAAGATCCGAGACATGAACGATATTCAAAATGCAAATAGCACGTGCCTATGATCGTGTCGTTGAGTTGCGATGGGAATCGTTGAGTTTACCACGGTGGTAGGAAGGGCTGTGACTGTTCATGGTCGTGATAAGATGACCCTGTCACTCACTATACTTGTTATGTACTAGCGTGTAATCTTGGCATACCGCACTCGCGAATTTCAATGCGACGACACGACGCCCGCCTTCAGCAGCCCCACCATCCAGCAACACGACGCAACTTCTCAAATCCGACAATATGGCGGACTCTCTCAAAGACTCGCCCATCAAGGCGGTGCAGGTGGAAGCCCTGGTAAGTCGCCTTTGTGGGACGCGGCCCACCCCACCAGCCCCTCTAACCGCTCGCAGGTTGTGATGAAGCTCGTCAACCATGCCGCCAAAACCTTCCCCACCGTGTCCACCGGCGCCCTCGTCGGCATGGAGTCCCTGAAGCAGCCCGGCCTCCTCGAGATCACGTCCTGCTTCCCCTTCCCCACCATCGATGTCCCTGCTACAGACAGCCACCAGCAAGAGTCGGCCGCAAACATCGCAGCTTCGGCGCCCCGCGCGAAGGCCAACGGCGCATACCAGAACGAGATGATCAAATTCCTGAGGGAGGTCAACGTGGATGCGAACAACGTCGGTTGGTACACGAGCACGAGCATGGGCAACTTTGTCAACATGAATACCATCGAGAATCAGTTCTTCTACCAGAAGGAGCCGAATGAGCGCACCGTGGCGCTGGTACACGATGTCAGCAGGAGTTCGCAGGGCAGTCTGAGTCTGCGCGCATACAGGCTGTCTCCCGCCTTCATCACGGCGTTCAAGGAGGGCAAATTCACCACCGAGAAGTACGCGGGCCCATCATGCTCAAGTGGCGTGTACATGCTAATAGTTACAGTCTGCAGAAGAACGGCCTCCGATACCAAGACATCCTAGTCGACATCCCGGTCACAGTTCACAACTCGCATCTCCTCACATCACTCCTGCACCAGCTGCCCTCGAATGCCCCCAAAGAGGAGCTTACGTTCCCGCCGAATCTAGCCGCCCTGCTGCAGGACCCGAATACGCCGCAGCCGCCTTTTTTCCCTAACTACGACTCTCTCGATCTTGCCATCGACCCCTTCCTCGAGAAGACGTGCGATCTGCTCCTCGAGAGCATCGAGGCCCACCACACTGAGCTCAACAACCACTCGTACTACCAGCGATCGCTTGCGCGAGAGCAGACTAAGATCACGGCGTGGCAGACGAAGCGAAAGGCGGAGAACGCTGCACGGACGGCGTCGAAGCAGCCCTTGCTTCCAGAGGATGAGTGGCAGAGGCTGTTCAAGTTGCCGCAGGAGCCCAGCAGGCTGGAGACGATGCTCAACTCAAGGCAGGTCGAGCAATATGCGCGACAGGTGGATGGCTTTACGGCAAGCATCAGCACGAAGATGTTCGCTGTGAAGAGCAATTTGTTGCCTGGAGAATAGAGTGTGCAAATCGGGCTAAAATGTTTCTTGATAATCCTTCTTCGTCATGGCATGGGCACGGCGTTGGGGGTGACAGAAGTCAGCTTCTGCGGACGCTATTGCGTGTCTTCCATAGAGGAAATGAATGTGAGCATCATGTTTGTTATGATGTTTCTAACAGTAACGTTGATGTGCAATCCACAGGGGCACATCCAGACTTCCTTCTCCTGCCAAAGGATAGGTGCAGGTGACTACCGACTATTACTCTCGACCCTGATATTGTCACCTTGTGGTCGGGCTAGTAGAATAAATCCCTTGGTGTGCAAGTACACGAAACGAGCGTTCAAATAGGCGCAAAACAATGTTGGGGCACTGACCGCTAAAGAGCCAACACCGGCTCGCTCTCTTTCCCCATTGCTCCAAACCAGTGACCATCATAAAGAGCCCTGCTTAGTACGCCAGTCTAGGCCGAGTGGCCTGAGCAACGGTTACCGCGCACCATGTTGCCTTCGTCGACCCGCTCTCAACGACCGCTCTCGTGCCCACAATCGACTCTGCCAGGCCGCCCCACAGCTTGTCAAGGTCGATAATCACATTCAGGTGGTCGTAACTCGGTCGCTATTTAATTTTCCATAGCCGGTTGTACCCAGCTGTACGCAGTGCTGCATTTGAGTGCCTAAGGACTTGTCACACCGCGACACCGTCGGAGCCGAGCGGTATGGGCTGAGTATCTTACCCTTCGATCGCGACTAGCTTGCTCATCCCCATACCTACGTTTCCACGCTACTGCCGACTTCTGGGTGGAGCTTGTGTATTTAAGCTACGGGCCTTAGCTAGTCCTTAGGTATCATAGGTTGTAAGCTATGCGACGCCGTCTGAGGGTTGAAGGTTGAAATACTGACGACCAAACGCCGCACTAAATCAAATCGATAGCGATCAAGGTAGACCCCTTCCATCATTAACCGCATTAGCCACCTGGGAAGTCCCCGGTCGATTCTCCGCATACCGTTCATAACTATCCAGATAAAGCCCATCATCACTAGTCGTACTCCTCACACTCGCCTCCGCTTCAATCGCATCTACCCACGCCTTCCAGCGACTCCCCTCCTCGGGCTCCGGCCACCCCCGATACGGGCCTAACACCTTCTTCAACCTTACTACCCACGGCGCAATCTGCACATCCACAAAGCCGAATTGCTGGCCGAGGAAGAACGGACCCGTAGCATCCGCTGCGTCGACGAGTTTCCCGAACTCAGTGCGGAGTTCAGTCGCGTGCGTGACTTGGTCGTTGGCATCTTGCGCTTGTAACAGGCGGTAGAAGGAAGGTATGATGTGTCTATTGATGTGATCGGTCCAGAGGCGACATGTAGCGCGGGTTTGGGGATTAGCAGGCATGAGCGCGGGCCCAGATTGCAGGTCTTCGAGGTACTCCATGATAACGGTGGATTCGTGGGTCGACCATGTTGGGCCGTGGCGGATTGCGGGGACGAGGCCACGTGGGTTGACGTCGAGGAGGGACTGGGGCTTCTTGTAGGGGTCTACCTCGATGTATTGGTAGGGAATTCTTTTGTGCTCGAGGGAGATCCAGACGCGTTGGACGAAGGGGCTAAGGGAGGAAGAGTTAATGTGACGTCATGTTGCGTTAAGGATGTGCACCTCATGGCCCGAGAGGGGGCGTTGCTCAACTTACCAGAAACAGCTGCCGAACAGTTTGAGTTCGTCTTCTTTGGAGTGGCCTTTGACGGTGGCGAGAGCAGGCCCGGTGGCCTTTTTGTGGTATGTCTTCTTTTGCGGATCGCCGCCCTGGTTGGTGTCGGTCATTGTGAAGCGGACGGAGTAGGGAGGAAACGGGGATTGTGAAGAGTCTGTGCAAAGAGGATGGGGTTGAATGGCAGAATTGCTTGAGAGCCAATTGCTAGTGATTGGGACTGGAAGGAACAGCTTTCGGGTTGCTGAAGGCAAATTTCTTGAGATTGAAAACATTGGAAGAGGCACGATTTAAGGTGGTCAGATGGTGCAATTCTAGACCCTGCCTCCCGAAAATATGCGGTAGCCATAATGGTAGCTCGCATCAACATGACGTGGCCACGGTTCGAAGTCGCAAGTGCGGGATCCATGTAGCAGTCCGTTGCTGCTATAGTGGGCGCGTACCACATATAACAGGGAACAACGCCAACCTCGGTCGGGAAGCAAGGGCTGACAGGAAGCGAAAGAAGATGCGAACTATGCCGAAAAGTAGAACGGAACATACCTGTGTCTTCTTTTTTTCCCTCTCATGCTTGGCCAGCCACCTCTGCACACTATTTTTCTTCACCCGATCGCTCTCGTCGAGCGTGTGCTTGTGCGGTCCAGCCACTCCATCACCTTTCCCGTTTCCCCCATTGCCATTGACTCTTTGTATCGTATAGAACCTCTTTGACTGTGTGTTTGCCGCCGCAGTTTGTCCTATAGTCAAGCTCGGCATGCCCCACGTCCCCGCATCGCCCGCATGTTGTCCAAAGAACTGAGCTCCGTTCCCCGAATTGTCCAATGACAAGTTGTGCGTCCCACCCGGAGGCTGCTGACCCGTTTGCTCTGTCAATTCGTCGCCGTCGAAATACTCGGTGATCTTGACCTTGACGTCGCAGAGGTCGCGCTCGCGGGCTACACGCTTTCTCTTCTTCTTATCTGGATCGGTCGACTTCTTTGTTCCTGGAGGGCGTCCTTTTAGTCGGCAGTCCCAGTAGTGTGATACGAACCGTTTGCGCTTGTGGCGTTGGGTCGAGCGGTGCGAGTAGACATTGTCGACGTGGGGGAAGTAGGTTTTGAATCTGGGCACAAAAGTTAGGTCTGCGGCAACTGATCTCTGGCATCTCTCCACACGTACTCGTCTTCGGTAAGTGTGATGGTGTCGTCGACATGGAACAGCTTTTCCCTCCACAAGTCCAAATCAGGCGGGTCCGGGATCAGTCTCAAGCCCTCAAACTGCCCATGGTTCGTCACGGGCGCATCGTCGACCTCTGGCACCTGAATCTGACCCGGTGCCTGGGGCTGATTCTGCAGAAACTCGTTCTGCGCTTCTAGTCCACTAACCTGCTGCGGCACCCTTTGCATCGGCGACTGTTGTACCTGCGGCCTTACTTGCTGCGGGGGCGGTCCTTGAATGTGATGATGCTGCTGCTGCTGCTGTTGCTGCTGCGGCGGCGGCGCACTCAACTCAAACGTCCGCGGGTATCCCCCCGAGAATGGCGGGAAAGGCGAGTGGCCGCCAACCTGCTGCAACGCGCCGCCATGACCCTGGAAATGTAGCGTGTGCGCACTCGGCCCGCCCAAGTGATGGGCATATCGCTGCTGAAAGAAGGCATCGTTCGCCTCGGACGGTAGCCCGTCGAGGTTCTGCAGGCCCTGCGGTATGGCGGAGAGGTGGAGAGCTTGAGGCTGGAGATGAAGGGGTAGTTGATGCGACGGGTTCATTGCGTGATGCGTCTGCGCGTGGTGCGGTGCGGTGCTTAAAGCAGCGTTGAAAAGAGGGATGACAGCTTGGCGGGTGATGGCAGCCGAAACGTGGGTGAGTGGGGTGTGGAGGAACGATGATGCGGAACGCGGTACGCGGTACCCGTCACATCCTCTCTGGGTTTCGTGATGGTGATGGCGGCCATGGCATGGGGTGTGCAAGTGAATGTCTCTTCTTTGTCAGCTGTCCAACATCTCTTTGACTGTTGTTCAGCATCTCCGCCCACCAAGTTACCACAGACATGTTTTACGTACTCTCGCGATCAACGCCATGGCCCCTTGTTGTGCCAGTACCGCACAATATGGCAGATGCAGGAGCTTGACGTACCCGCACTAGCTTTCCTATCAAAGGCCCAAAACCCGACGTGCTTTATCTCTTCCTCGATCCGCCCACGCCGCCGTCTCATTGGATTGCACCGCAGCCACTATCTGCAGCGGACCGGCTCGCAGTACCGCAACCGCGCGAAGTAAAGCAAGCACCGGCTGCATGTGAATATGGCGATGGCGTTGCCTATCAATGGTGAATCTGGACCCAAGACGTCGCTGTGCATGGTAGAAAGCAAGGCCTTGTCCCGGTCATCGGAGGTGCCTCGAGGTTATAGGCCGTCGGTCGGCAGTTTGACGCTGCTCTCGTGGCAGACAGGGGAGACGCAGACGTGGGGACCAGAAGCCTTCCAGTTGTTGTACCTAGGCAGGCGTTCTCGGCAGAGGGGTACTGGTACAGGGGTGGTCGACCATCCTGCCTCTTCCGCTACCATACAATGTGAGGTGTGTAATCACCTCAAACACTTGTACAGACTACCTGGCCACGCTGGAGACGTCGAAAGGTGGTACTAGGGCACATCACATGAAGAACCCCACGTCTCCGCGGTGCGGCAGATCAGTGCATATCCTATTCGTTTTGGATCCATGCACTCGCAATATGCTATGCAGAGGAGCAGTCGCCCTCGCCATTGGTCAACTACATCTGCGATAACAACCCAACACAGTTGGATCCGAGCCAGGTATATTTCAGGTATAAGACAGCCGCAAGCGCGCTGTCGTGGAACTGTAACTGAACCGAGTGCCATTTCCACTGTCCCCCTCCGATAGCGTGCCCTCGAGCTTGCCTTGGAGTCGTCCTCACCGCTACATTGCCTCACTTTAGTCCAAGTAGCGAATTGCTTGATATCAGCAATTGGTCGGGGCAGGGGTCTTGTTTCGCGTACGACGCGCGGGGTATGTATGCCTGAAAGTCGTGTCATACAGGCAAGATAGGAGCCCGTGTCTAGAAGCTTGGGTGCGCCGGAAAAGGGCGTATAAGTTGTGGTCCTGAGTAAAGTCTGCCCGTCTCGAGCTTCGAGAGAGACTGATCCGCACTGAAAGGTCCATCATCCACGACATATTTGGTCGAGACGCTAATCAGTTCTTGCAGTGGCACTGCCCTCACCGTCGGCACGACCACACGTATCTGTTTGCCTTGGCTTGTCCTGTAGGGTTGCAGTAGGCTGTCAACCTTTTGATCCGGACGAAGAAGTATGAGTAGGCAGAGGATACTGCTACTAGGCGAAGTTGAACAGTGAGTCGTGCCCCCCACCCCCACCCCCTCGCCCTGCCCTCCACTCCCCCATCCATGGCTTTGTTGAGCCTGTGGTTGGACTGCCACTGTCAGCATTGTCGGCTGTTAGCCGACCAAGACTCGCTTCTCACCATGCCGGTAAATACACCGAAAACCTGGTCATAACTGACCCAGTCTCCGATCAGTGCCCATGAGTCGCTAAGAGCACTCTCCGACGTTGCCGAAATTGTAATATCTAAAGCCCACAACCGAATCGAGTTCCTAGAGGAATGTAGAAGTGGTCGTCTGGATGGGGTCCGGATCATCTACCGCACCTTCGCGAGCGTAGATGCGACAGGCAGGTTTGACGAAGAACTCGTCTCACTTCTGCCGGCCAGTGTCAAGTTCGTATGCCATACTGGTACGTCCAAGGTGTCCTGCAAGGCGCACCGAGAAATGACGCTGGCGCCGGCGCTGGCAGACTAACCATGTGTAGGTGCCGGATACGATCAGATCGATGTCCATGCTTGCACTACTCGCAACATCAAGGTATCGAATACGCCCGCTGTGGTGAACGATGCAACGGCCGATGCCAACATGTTTCTGATCTTGGGAGCCTTGCGAGGGTTCAACAAGCCCTTGCTGACACTCCGGGAGGGTCAGTGGCGAGGCAACCCACTACCGCCGGTAGGTCGCGATCCCCGTGGGAAGACCCTCGGCATTCTCGGTATGGGAGGCATTGGCAGAAACCTCAGAACAAAGGCGGAGGCTTTTGGTATGCGAGTGATTTACCATAACCGCACAGAAGATTTTGGCGAAGACGTGGAATATGTGAGCTTCGAGGAACTACTCTCCACCAGCGATGTGATCAGTCTGAATCTCCCCCTCAATGTGAGTAAGTGCTTGCCTCAGCCTATCGACCCTTCACACCGCCAAGACACTCTGTGCATACCGGTGTTCTTGATGCATGCTTGTCTCAGGAGCCTGCATCCAAACCCAAGCCGAGTCGTCTCGAGATGTCTCTCCGATGTGGAAGGTTGGTATCAGAATTCGAATCCGCGACTACTGCTTGGAAAGCTTGCAAACGGCTACGCTGACAAGGCCTTGCTTACAGGAAAGCACTCGCCACAAGATCGCGGCCCGCGAATTCGATCTGATGAAGAAGGGTGTCGTAATTGTGAACACGGCTCGAGGCGCGAGTGAGCAACCCCGGGGCACGAATGCCGACTTTCAGACATTTGCTAATGATGCCCTCTCACCAAGTCATGGATGAGGAAGCCTTGGTCCAGGCGTTGGAGAGTGGACGTGTGGCAAGCGCCGGCTTGGACGTCTACGAGTTTGAGCCATCGATACATGCCGGCCTGATAGCGAACCCAAATGTGATGCTCTTACCACACATGGGTACGTGGACCTTGGAGGTAAGCATGAGGCTCCCGTACAGCCTTTACTTTAGTCTTTCGCCTGTTTTGTCTCAGAGGAAGCGGCTGCGGCTGCGGCTGCGTATGCAGTGCTCAGGGGTAACGTGTTGGATGGAGGTTAATCGCCACGGCCTAGCAGAGAGCGTTTGCGCCATTGCACCGGTGTGGAGACACGACGGGGCCGGCAGCCTGAAAGCAAAGTCTTTCAGACGTGCGGCGGTCCCGCGCCTTCCTCTTTCAATGCCGTCGGTGCTACCACTTTCCGCGCTTCCTGGATGGAGAAGGAGCGAGGAAAAAGACGGGAGTCGAGGCTGACCGAGACTAGTGCCAGAAGGCGATGGAGGAGGAGGCGATACGCAATGTTGTGAGTTGGAATCACCCACCTCCCCCCTTCCCCCTGCCTTTTGAAGCCTCGCTCACAGGCCACGATGCACAGAGAGATGCGCTTAGGGACGGGACGATGCGAAGTGTGGTGCCCGAACAGGCGGGTCGTGATGCATGAGCATGGTGCGAGCGCTGCTGCGTGCTTTGCTGCGTGCTTGTGTCTTTCAATGAGATGCGGTTTTGGAGATTTGGCAGTAGAAGTAGAGGAATATACCGGGTACCCTTCCATGCTCGCGCGCCTCAGCAGCCCGCGCAAGACCAGAATGCTTTCTGGCGATCTGCACCGCCAGATGTGCACCGGGGGTGATGCTAGCGAAGTGGCTGATCATGACAGCCGACGGAAAAAGCAACGGCAGAGCTGAAAGCATCCGATTCGGTGTGTCGTCGTAGTGGTTCGGCCCTCGTTGCAAGCGGCGCGGGTTGCGTAAGGTTCTCGCAACGCTCGCCCCCCATGCGCAACCTTGAGTGCCTACCGTGCCGTCCATTCTGCCTGTCTGCCAGTCCGGCCGGCGCGCGATCCGCGAGTCAGGCGAGTGGTTGGTGGAATCGCTCGCTCTGCCGTTTGGGTGGAGCGCCAGTGGAGACGCGGGAAAAGCATCCATGATGCGAGGTTGTTCCTTGGGGGGACTGTTCGTCATGGCCCTCGCAAGGACGGGCGGGCGCATGCAGCAGGCCGAGGGCACGTCGGACGATGGCTGGTCTCGCTACGGGCGGGTGAGGATGGCGTCGCTAGCCTGTGGTTCCACGGCTTCTAGAAGCTCGCGCGTTGCGCCTTCGATTGCTTCGATCCGTTTTCCGGCAGGAGCGACTCGTCTCGTCTCGTCTCGTCTCGTCTCGTCTAATTGCACCGGGCCCTGGCCCTGCCACGGCCGGAGCAAGGGTGGCCCCAGCCCCGCGGCGCCCTCGCCTCACACACACCACGGATGGATATCATGCTGGATTAGGCGCGCTCGACCTTGACGCACCCATCCTCGTCCTCGTCCTCGCCCGAGCCTTCGAGCCTTCTGTGACACGAGCGTCTCCTTGGGCATCTCGTCTTAGGCTCTTTGGCAGGGCGACCTGTGGTCTTCATGCACCGCATCCGAGCATGGACGAGATGGCTGGGGAGGGGAGCCAAGGCACGTGTATTTACCCACGGCTGTCGACATGTTCGCGACTTCGGCCCGCGACCAATATTGCTTGGTCACAAAGGGTCGGGCCCAACCACTCTACATGTCGTCAGAGTGCGGTCCGAATCGGGCGCATCCAGCATCAGACGAGGCGTGCATGTACCTGTACAATACATAGAGTGCGACGGCCGTATACGTGGGGGATCCACAGATACTCCGGCGGAACAATCTCCCAACGGAACCGGTGTAGTGTGCTGTTCTTCCTGTGTTGGATCTCACCAGCAACACGTGACGGCCGACTCCTGGCAACATCCCAGCAGCCCATGGGCCGCTGGGGGTTGTGCGTGCCCAGGTTGCAGGACGCTGGACGCTGGACGCTGGACGCTCGTCGCTCGTCGCTAGTGATTTTCTTCTGCTTCTTCACCGTCGTCCTCTTCGTCATCGTCTTCCTCATCTCTCTCTCTCTCTCTCCCTCTCCCTCTCCCCCGCCCTCGCCCTCGCCCTCGCCCTCGCCCTCACACTTGCACAGCACCAGCGCATCCGCTCGCGCCCGCCGCCCGGACACGCACGCTTCGCACCAACGCCAGGGCGCGACGCTGCTCATCTTGCATCCGACCTGGGTTGCTCGGCTTGTCAGACCTCGCTTCACGTCGCTTCTCCTCGCGCCGCGAACCCTGAGCCACTAGCCCTATGTAAGTGCCATCCTGGACAAGCTACTGGCCGCGCGCATATCCACAGGAATTGCCTCAAGCCTCCTCCTGCTTGAGCGAGGTGCCGCCAGACGGGCCTGCCGACCGCCCTTTTGCGTGCCTGTTGCCTGCCCCCGTCCCCTCGCCCGGCGCCCGGCGTGTCGCACGCTTGCCCACTGCCCTGCGCTGACGTTTTTCCATTGCCAGTGTTACGGTTACGATACGGCCGCGCCCTCATTTCTCGCGGCCCCGTGCAGCCGAGGCGAGCGCACCCTAGCCTAGCTCCCTTCGACCCTCGCTCGAGATACCGCGCCTGCGCTGCTGGGCTTGTTCGCTGCGCTGTGGCATGGCCGGCTCCCTGCCATATTCTCCAGCACCGTCGCATCTTCCACACCACTCCACCATGGAACGACAGCGCCCCGAGTACGGATACCCGTCGCCCACCCAGATGGCCGTGGCCTCGAGCTACGCGTACCCCCCGCAGCAGCAGCAGCAACAGCAGCAGCAGCAGTCACCACACCTGCCGCCGCTTAATTTGCCCCCGATCCGACTCGACTCGCAACCGCAGCAGTCGCAACCCCAGCCAGGCCAGCCTCCGATGGGCTCTCCCCTCCCGCCGCCGCAGCAGCACGGCATGCCGCAATACTACGCTCACCCGCCGCCCAACATGGGCTCGCAGATGCCCATGGGCTCGGTGCGTTACCAACTCCCGCCGCAGGCCGGCGACCACCAGCGCGTGCTGTCTGGCGGTCGCCACAAGAAGGAGATCAAGCGGCGCACAAAGACGGGCTGCTTGACGTGTCGCAAGCGACGAATAAAGGTAAGAGTGCGCGCTTGACAAGGTCGTCAATGGCATGCCTTGTACCGACGCGACGTGGTCGCGAACAGCGGTATCGAGCCGAGCCACCATGAAGCGAGCAGAAGCGACCAAACTATCCCAACTTCTTTAATTCAACCTCATCTCCCCACCCACGCATGCGCTAACATTCGAATTTCACAGTGCGACGAAGCTCACCCCTCCTGCCGCAATTGCGCCAAAAGCAAGCGCGACTGCCTGGGCTACGACCCCATCTTCAAGCCGCAGCCCGGCCCACCGCAAATTCAACCCGCCCCCAACTCGACCTCGCATCAGACCTCGTCGCCCGGGCCACCCCCTCCCATATCTGCACCCTACAGCGCCCAAGTGCCCCAGGGGTACGCGCCGGCAGCCACGGCGGGCTACCCCCCGCCGCCGCCCCCCTCTGCATCGGCCCATTCCCAGCACGACAACTTCAACAGCTCCGCCATAGACCCAGCTCTCGCCGCCGCCGACCCAGCAATGCACGGCCAGCCGCCCTTCAACGGGGTGCACGCCCTCAATCCTGCGCTCCGGGGAAGCCCATACTCCTCCGCAGCACCCGACGCCCAACCCGTGAGAGGTGAGTGGTTTCAAGCCTCACCCACTTGTCCGACACCACTGACCCCAAGAGCAGGAAAACCGCTCGACATCTCGGACATATTCTCAATCGCACACCACAACCCGCCAGAGGTCCCACAACGCCCCACATCGATACCCCCAGAGCTCGACGACGAATTCGCAGCCATATTCACCAAAGACTACTGCGCAGGCCTAGACATCATGCTGGAGACGAAGTGGTTCTCCACCAACAACAACGCGCTGAATAGACTCTTCAACAACAGAGCCCTTCATGAGGAAGCCATCTTCTTCACCGAGACTGTCAAATACCGCACGAGCGCGCAGGATATGAGTGGCGTTTTTAGTCAAGAGGCTCGCCTGATCTGGCACATGCTCGGCTCGTGCAAGCACTCTGAGCCGGCCATGAACGGCACCAATGGCATCAAAGTCGACCATGACGACCTTGCTTTGCACGAAGTGCGAGCGCGCTTTGATGTCCTGGAAGCTCTTTTGACCAATCAAAACCTAGATTCAAACCCGTTGCGCCACCTATCGTATCCCGCAGAACTACCCGACATGAAAAGAGCGGAGCTGGAATTCTGGGAACAGTTGGGCGAGTTTGTTGTATACGCCGACAGCCAATCTGCGCCTCCGGGGGCTAGCGACTACGCGCTCGGCAGGATGCGAAGCGTGCTAAACGCCCACGAAGTTCGAGACGCCATCTACTCAATCGCAATCGCACGAAATGCAGGCAACCGAGTCCGTGGCTTCCCGAATGCCCTCCCAGCAGTAGTCGACCAGAATCCGGAGAGCGATCTGACCAAGCTCAACGTGGCCATGTCGTTTATCAGTCACGAGTGCCGTAGCGGCACACAACAGGTCATAGCCCGTGTATGCGATATGGCCATGCTTTCATGGACGGTCAGCAGGAGCTCATGACCATTACTGCTATCGGAGTTCCACCAATGACCGCGGCTGATTCCACATCTCAAGCAACTGCTTCCGGGCCCGGCATCTGGAGGCTCGATCAAAGAGTGAGGGTTGCCTCCGAGACCAGGTCAACGCGAGGCGAACGAAATCGAGTCTCGGTTCACCCTTTCATCCCGGCAGTCAGAACGAGGAGATCATGTAACAGTATCGAGATGGTGCGTCATTCTATACGTGCATGTTTTCGGGTCGGTGTTTACTTTCTCACTTGTCATCTTCGACTGGCTCGTTTCTCTCTTGTTCGCGTATCCTCGTCCCTATCTTACAATCACCCGTACACGAACTCCATCCATCCACTGCCCTTTGTCACTTTTTTGCGATTCTTCTGCATGGGTGGTGAGCCGAGGGCCACAACAGCACTGCATCAGACACGCACAAGATATCCCCAGGATCTGATTCATTTCCCTTTGACAATTGCCCGCATTCTTGTAGGACGTACCCATTTGTTCTCTCCTGGAATCTTTTATTCCTTATTTTGATTTTGTACTGAGTGGACGCGAGAGCTAGCTGTGCTGTATCAGCATGTAGCGAAGGTGTTGGGAGCCCAAGGTCTGAGGCTACTACGGTAGTCGCTACGGATTGATGCAATTAGCATGGTATTAGAATGAAGGCTGTCTAATTTCTACAGCTGCTGCCTTTCCGTCGTTCGTCGTGTGGCAAGCCTACGAAGGACAAATGGCCCGTCGACCCAATCTACAACTAGCTAACTCCGCCTCAACTTCAAACACAACACCGCACCCCTGCTAACAAAGACATGTAATGTAATTCCCTAAAGCTCCAGTTCTACGTCCATATCCCAACCCCACAATTTCCGATCGCAGCACGGCCTCCTCACCGCTCTTCCCGTACGACGACGCTCAGCATCATCACCGACTCTCGTTCGACTCTTATTCGACTCTTCTCTCGAAACTACGCCCATGCTACGGTAGCAAAGCTGTGTACGTAACTTCGGCATCGAGAGCCGCGCAAAACAGCGGTTCGGCAGCGGTGGATCGGGCGGGGTGTACGGCCGGCAAAGTCAGCAAACGGAAGGGAAGGTGGAATGATACACATGGTGCTCGTTACTGTGGTAGGTGGTAGGGTGGTAGGAAGTGGCTTGGGACGTGCATGAAACGGCTGTTCGGAGAATTTCCACAATGTCGGGATGGTGGCTGGCCGGTTTGTGCACGGTTGGACGAGGCCTGGGACGGTTGGGGCATGGGGTGACTCGAACGTGTGTTGTGTTGTGACGGCTGGTGGAGTCGGAAGTTTCCATCGGCATTTGCATGTTGCGCGAAGCAAACGCGGGTTGTGGTAGGTGGGTGTCGCCACGTAGCTACATATCAGCCCCGCCTTTGACAGCGCTGAAGATCCCGAACGAATCCGATATTGTGGATGCGGACGCAGATGCAGATGTGGATGTGGATGCGGATGCATCCCCCCGTCCTCCTTGGTTTGATGTAAATGGTTTGGTAACGTGTATGAGGCTTCTCCGACTGGGATGCCGTATCGATGGATCGTGGAACCATACTACGTGGCGCGGACCATGGTTCTTGGAATTGCATTCGCTTCCCGCTGTCTCAATTGTCTTAAACTGTTGCTGGTATGCTGGGTAGCATTGTGGTGGCATACCTGTGGTTCCAATCGCTGGGTGACTGCAGTGGACAAGACGGCGGTTGGGTATCCGAGTTTGCGGGGTTCATTCCCCCGTGCAACGCGTGCGGACTGCGAGTTTGTTGACTAGTTCGAGCCTGTCCATTGCTTGCCCCGTGGTTATATAGGGCTCAACGGCTGGACGGAGGGATAAGAGTCAGGGGTCATTTGGGACGCCTTGGGCGTGGTTCGTTTACTGCCTTTCGAGACAGCTATTTCCTTGTTCAGACCAAAGTACCCAGTTAGGGTTCTTGCTTCTAAAGCCTGACGATGACATGTTAAGTGTATAGACCCTATTATGAAAGAAGTCTCTCCTCGCAATTAGATGTAGTTTAAATACGGAGAAGGAAAGACTATTCACAGTCGTAGAATTTCCTTTTCCAATCCTTGGTCTTTTAAGTCTACAATTATACACAGACCCCGGGCCCTCTCCCGTTTCTCGCAAAACCCTTTCTACGCTCCGCTCAGCTCGCATCCGCCTGCTGCTGCTGCATCGCCTTCCACCTCTGCGCATTCGCCATAAGTTTCGCCAATTTCGCCGCACTCTCATCGTCCGCCGGAAACACATAATCCACATACTCCTCAAAGCTATCATCATCCAACTTCCTCCTCTTCTTAACCTTGCGAGGCATCTGTTTCTCAATCTTCTCGATATCCTCGGGCGAGCCACACTCGTCTTCGAACGACTTCCACGCATTGAGCAGCGCGACGCGTTCCTCTTTCAGATCGCGTTCTTTCATGCGGCTATGTGCGCGGTCGAATATGGCGCGAGCGCGGGTTGCGGCGGCCGCGGTAGGCAAAGCGTCTTCTGTGGTGGAAGTGGCGGAGGTGGATTCGTCGGGGACGCCGAGCTCGAATTGCGCCCATGACGTCCAGACTTTGACATGGTCTGTCTTTTGGAGAAGGCGCTCGTACAGGGCGCGTGTGCGATCGTACTCGCCTTCGCCCTCTTCAAAATCAATGTATGCTTTCCAGAGAAGTTCGGGCATGTCGAGCTGTGGTTCTTCGACGGCAAGCTCGAAGATGGCGCGCACACGCTCCAGATCGTCCAGTCCTCGCTCCAGCTCCGCGAACTTGATCCACGTCTGACAGTTCGTACCGTTCCACTCAATGTACTTTGTGTACAACTGACGACACCGTCCGAACTCAAAGAGTTTGAGCTCGAGCTCGATATAGCCTTTGAAGAGCTTGTCCTTGGGACACATTCCTATTGACTGACCGAGAAGTTTACGCGCTGCTGGTAATTGGCCTTGTCGGATCTCAAAATGGGCGGCCATGAGCCAAACCTTGGCGAATGTGAAGCGCTTGTGTGGGAGCAGTCTCAAACACTCTTGGTAGATCTGCCGCGTCCGTTCTGTATCCCGGGACACCGTCTCTTCGTAAATGGCGTAGAAGAGCCAGAGGTAGATGTATCGCCTCCAATGCCGCTTCTCCTGTGTCGGTGGCATTTGGGCGATGGCACGCTCGTAGACGTCTCGTACGTGATCGACATTCCCTGAAGTTTCCTCCAGCCGCGCAAAGTCGATCCAGGCGTCGTAGTTCTTAGGGTTCTCCTTGACCTGCTCTTCGTAGTGCACCCTCCGTTTTGACATGATGACATTCTCGATACCATCTCGGTCGCCGTATTGCTTCTCAAATGTCGTGAATGCCTTGTGCAGATTAATGGCTTTTGACCTGGGCATACGGTCCAAAGCGAACTTGTAGATTGCCCGCGCACGCTCAAACTCCTTCATCTTGGCCTCAAACTTGGCATAGGCCATGAACAGCTTCTCGTCCATGAAGTCGTCGCCCAGAGTCTCCACGGCGGTGCCAAAAACGTCTCGAACCAAGTCACTGGTGCCATTGTCTTCCTCGAACTTGGCCCACTTGATCCAGTTCTTCGGCTCCGGGTGCACTACCGTGAAGCGCTCGAAGATGGCTCGGGCTCTTTCAAACTCGCCGTGTCGCTTCTCCAACTTGATGTACGACGACCACGCCGCCTCTTCTGGCTCCCACTGCAACCATCGCTCGAAGACGGCACGTGCACCCTCGATGTTCCCCAGCGTCTCTTCCATGTAGACGTATTTGTACCACAGCTTGTCGACACGCGGAAGAATGGTAACGGCACGGTCGAACAGATTTCTCGCATGGTTGATGTTGCGGTTCTTCATCTCGGCCTCGGTGTAGCGTATCCACAGCACGACCGACGTGCTGTCCACGTCCAAAGCGCGCTCGAAGATGGATCGCGCCCGGCGGAACTCCTTCTGCTCGAGCTCATAGGCGGCATATCTCATCCAATTGTTCATGTTGATCCTGTTGCGCCGCACATAGTCCTCAAACTCCTTGCGCTTCCGGCCCTGGTGCTCGTGCAGCTCCTCGAGGTCGGCGAAGCGTTGCGTCGGCGCCTTGAGTTTCTCATCTTGCCGGTCGACGGCCTCACGTAGCAGTTGTTCGGCGCTGATCTGGATGGGCGCGGCGGCCTTGTTCTTGACCCGTGGCGGGCCCCGTGAGCTCTCCATGGCAGGCAATGTCAAATCGGAGACGGGTTCGCGTGGTCGCGTCGAGAGGCACGTGAGGTCGAGATTAGAGATCGGATCAGGGTTCGTGGCTGGTGTCGAGCACGAAGCTGGGGGGTGAAATAGTTCGTCCGTCGCGCTTCACTAAAAACCTCCGCTCCGCGTGCCAAGACCGACACCCTTAGCGCCTTCTCGTCACCTCGAACTTGGCTCGCACGTCTTTTGTCCAACACCACGACACGACAACTCCCATCGGCGACCACACCCGGTCAAAGGTACGTTCAGTCCGCGCAATAGCGAACCCAACACTCAACCAAACTCTACTAGGAGGTTCTCCTCCGACCGACTTTTGGTCGCAACCGCCCATTCTCGACTGCCGGCGCATAGCTTACAGCAGGCCCCTCCTTCCCTTGCAGCCACCCGCGCAACAATCTGGATTCACCATGGCGACCCTCGAGCAAGAGCTGATGGCCGATTTCGCCGATCTGGGCTCCGACGACGAACAGGGCTTCGGCGACAACGCAGGGGACGACCTTGCCGATCTCGAGAAGGACTTTGGCGGCGGCGGCGGCGCATCATCTGGAGACGAGCATGGAGATGACGAGATGGCAGACGAAGAGGCAGATTATGCTGCGGAACAGAAAAGAAAGAAACAGAAGGGTCCGAACGACATCCGGGGCGCTACCAATTTGCTCGCCAATCTTCGACCTGTCCTGCAGCAAATCGACGCCGTCAAGGATCGCATGGAGGAGGTCATGGACGGGGAGACAATCGAGGATAATCCGGAATACCAGCTGCTCAAGGAAGCCAACGAGTTTTCGACGCAGATCGACGATGAGATCACCGCTGTGCACAAGTTCATCCGGGACCACTACTCTCTGCGCTTCCCTTACCTCGAGGAACTGATCAAGAATCCCGTCGACTACGCAAAGACGGTCGCCATTATCCGGAATGGACCCTTGAACGACATCAAAGCCATCTCACAGAAGGCGGACAACATTGTCGGTGTGCCGCTGAAGAACATCTTAGATGCGCCCTCACTCATGGTGGTCACGGTCGAAGCGACGCGAGCGGCCGGTCGCGATCTCAGCGACGCCGAGTTGGACGTCATTTCGAATGCCTGTGTATTGCTGTTGGAACTGGACAAGGCGAAAGCGATCCTGACCGACTACGTGCAGTCGCGTATGAATGTCTTTGCGCCCAATCTCACAACCCTCGTCGGATCACTCACAGCCGCGCAACTCATCAATTACGCTGGTGGTTTGGCCGGTCTTGCAAAAACACCTGCTTGCAATATTCCGCCCCTCGGCTCCAACAAAGCAAGTGGTCTCGGTCTGTCTACCAATGTCGGCGTCCGCCATCAAGGGTTCCTGTACCACAGCCCAATGCTGCAGACTATTCGCCAGGATCTGAAGAAGCAGGCCATGCGCATCGTGGCCGCCAAGCTCATTCTCGCAGCTCGTGTCGACTTGGTGCATCAAGCTTCAGATGGCTCGACGGGTCAACAGCTCAAGGACGAGTGCGAGCGCCGTCTTGACAAGCTTACCGAACCGCCCAAGAACCAAGGTGTCCGCGCTCTCCCAACCCCAGACGACAAGCCCTCCCGCAAGCGCGGTGGTCGCCGTGCCCGAAAAGCCAAGGAAGCCACCGCCATGACCGAAATCCGCAAAGCCCAGAACCGCATGGCCTTTGGCAAGGAAGAGAAGGAAGTCGGCTTCGGTGACTCTGTACGCGGTATGGGCATGATCGGCGTCACCGACACAGGCCGCATACGCGCCCACCAAATTGACCCCAAGACACGCGCCAAGCTGTCCAAGAAGAACCCCGGCTGGGGCGGCGACACAACACTCGGCTCCAATACGTCTCTCAAAGGCTTTGGTGCCTCGGGTACGGCGACAACGCTTCGTGCGTCCGGTCTCAGGACAAATGGTGTGGGTGCTGCGTCGGCGGGAACGAGCTCTATTGCTTTTACGCCTGTTCAAGGACTTGAGCTTGTGGACCCTAGGGTGCGAGAGGAGATGAGTCGAAAGAGGAAGGCTGAGGATGATCGGTGGTTTAAGGGTGGGACTTTTACGCAGTTGAAGGTGGACAGTGGGGGTTTCAAAGTTCCGGCATTGCCAACGACGAAGAAGCCGAAGCAGAGTTGAGTTTAGAGGATGGTGAAATGGTGCGGTGTATCTGTGTAACATGGACAAGCTTCTCTATGGGAGAAGGGCATTTATGGCGCTTAGGCGGGACTTGCATTGGGTGGCGTCTTTCTGAGAGTGGTGGATATATCCATGAGTACCTGAGGAATAACCTCTTTGACGACTCGCTGAGAGTTTACATTAGCTACGGCGTGTATTGTGTGTAGCACAGCATGCAAATTAATAGAGTTTGTTGAAGTTGATCGTTGTGTCTTTTGTTAGGCTCTCCAACGGAGCCGCCGCAAAAAGAGCTTCGTAGCAGTCTGCAAATACACTCTACCACCACATTCCCTTCTAGGAGCACAATGCAGCGTTAAAGCTGTCCCGGATCCGAGTCCCACAAATAGAACTTGATACTTTACAATGTGTGCAACGCTGACTCAAAGGAGATTTTAGTCTGGCGGCCTTGTACCTGCGGACAGTTGTAAGGACCAGTGGGGTACGACTCAAATACCGGTATAGCAAGGGATAGAGCGTATTAAGAAGATGCTCTGTTAGTCTTTGATATATGAACATTCCGTGGAGGACATATCCCGTCCATAGTCAGACGATCTCTAATTACAAAAGCACGTATGAAGAGTCTCCAGGGATTCGATCGGAGGTATGGGATATACCTCTCAAGCTGCGGGCTCTGTTACAGATATTGACAGGTAATAGAAAGCAATGCAGTGTGACCATCTACCAATCCCAATGCAAAGGCGAAGGCAAATGCAAACGCAAACGCAGACGGGGCCTCTATCAAGCCGCCCCCCCAAGCGCAACCTTCTTCCCCTTCACACTCTTCCACTCCATTCCGAGGCTGATCCCAAACGCCACCCCGCCTACCACAATCGATATCAGAAACGCCCCTGTAATCGCCTTGGTATACGCCTCCAACACCCCCGGTAAACTCTCCACCGGCACAATCTGTCTCACGAACGTCGCGCCCGCCCCAATAACCACGCTCGGATCAACTTCTGGGGCATACTTGGGCACATTCTCCGCCAAACCGTTGATGAAAACATTTTGTGCGATGGCGAGTGACACAGCACCACCCAATGAATTGAAAAAGAAAACCAGCGCGTTGGCGGTCGGCATGTCTTTCTCCGTAGTAACGACTTGTACCGCAATGAATGGGATCTGCACGGCAGCGCCGCAGCCTAAACCCGCGAGGACTTGGTAGCCGATCCATTGGCCCGATGAGGAGGAGACGGTGAGGGTGTACAGCATGCCGCAGCCGACGGTGAAAATGGCGCTGCCGAGCCACATGAAGGGGGCATAGTAGCCGATGAAGGTGATGCAAGCACCGACGATGATGGAGGCGAGAGTTAGGCTGACGAGGTAGGCGATTGTGCGGATACCGGATTCTTCGGCTGTGGTGCCTTTGCTAGCTTGGAAGTAGAAGGGGAGGTAGAAAAGGTGGCTGTTTCTTACGGTCAGTATGTGGGGCACGGGAGGGAAAGGCGTACTCACACATATAACGCCATACTCAACAACGCGCTGAATACACAGCTCACCAACACCGTCCTCTGCTTAAACACCCGCAACGGAATCGTCGCCCTCTCCTTCTGCCAAATCTGACACCCAATAAACACACTAATGATCAATCCAAACCCCAACAGCGTGCCCCAAACCTTACTATTCCCCCAAGCATACGTCTGACCACCCCACTGCAGTGCGAGTAGCAGACTGACAATGGCGCAGATGAGCAACGTAGCGCCGACGAGATCTATCTCTTTGATACGGGCCTTGATGCTCATGTGGCTGTATTCGCGCTTGGGATTGGAGAAGAAGAAGAAAACGACGGCGAAGGACACGGCGCCAAAGGGGAGGTTGATCCAGAAACACCAGCGCCAGGATACGCGGTCTGTGAGTGCGCCGCCTAGGATGGGACCGACGACGCTGGCGATTCCAAACATGGAGGATAGAGCAGCGATATAGATCGGGCGTTTGCGAAGAGCGACCGAATATCCGATGATGGTCATGCCGCCAGAGAACAGCGCCGCAGCACCTGCGCCCGCGACGGCCCGTCCAATAATGAACATGGCTGATGAAGTTGCCGCAGCGCAGATGATGGAACCAACCTCGAAGATTACAAGAGCCCCGAGATACGTCCATTTGACATCGAAGTAAGTGTACACTTTGCCAAATGAGGGTTGTAGCGAACATGTTGTGAGGAGGTAGGACGAGCCGTACCACGCAACGTCTTCGAGACTGTTGAACACGGTGGTAATTTTGGGAATGGCAGTCGCAATGATGGTGTTATCGAGGGCGATGACAAAGGTCACGAGGCAAAGACCCAGAGACAAGATGATCAGCTTCGGGCCGGAGAGGTACTTCGACTCGTCTTCCGCCTCGTCTTCTGCAGTCCCATCTTCGTCTCTCGTTGCCGTCGCGCTTGTTTCCAATGTCGTACTCTTCTCTTCACCTTCCACTGCAGAATCTCCATTCGACGCCTCAGTGTTCCGTACAGCGCTATCCCGACTCGTTCTCCCACCCGCCTCCTTGTCCAAACTCCCCATCTCTTTCTCTCTTGCAACCGTCCCATTGGCACTAGCACCCGTCATCTGCTCGTCCCCCACCACCGGTTCCCGTGTCGCCACGCCGGTACTCGATCCATTAGCGGTTGGGTCTTGCATGTATGGGACCGGCTGCGGCGCCGTGGCACCGGTCTCCCGTCAAATAGGGCGAGCGAACGCGCGGAACAGGCCGTGTACGACGAATCGCTGTGAGAAAACAGATGTGCAAAACAGCGGGGATCAATTCGTTGGGTCGCAGTTTTGTGCACGTGAATGCTGCCGAAACCGCCAAACAAACCAAAACAAACTCCAAAGAACGAAGCGTAATGTGTTACAACAGCAATCGAAGAATGTTCATGTCACATGGGCTGCTGAGCGGGCATCCTCCAGCTTAAGAACGTAACTAACACCACTGCACGCGTGGGAATTCACCCCATCTCGTGGCGCTTTCACCCTAGCGATACCCCCCAGGATCGTGGAAGGCGACTGTACAGATCAAGGCGGGGGCGGGCTTCCCCCAAAAGAGCATATGGTTTGCAGAGATGCGCGCAACCGACGTTCGGAACGTCGAAGACCCGTCTCACGGGCCCTTCTTTGTCCAATTAGGTGGCCGGGCGCAACTGAAGACATCCTTGCTCCCGTGGGCGTCGCTTACGATGGTTGTATCGTGGTGTTCACGCGACACAGATGGCAATTGCCTCTTTGCATCGCTTCGAGGTGTGGTGGTTGCATGAGTTTCAGATGCTCGCCCAAGAGGAGATGATGCCAGATGGCATCCCTCTTTGTGGAGCGAGGCAAGACAGTGAGAGCGTTGTATTGGCTTTCGCGCTCCTGTGCCCGCGGACTTGGGAGAACGTTTCTGCAAGTTTACCCGAGCCTCTGGGATCTGCACTATCGACGCAAGGGGATTAGCGCACGGCTCGGATGGCACAGTTCCACTCGTACTCAAGTCTATCGTACGGGCGCGTAAGACCTGGAATGTGAGATGCGCCTCTGCGTGAGCAACGGGCTTACTTTGACGGTGGTATTCCGCGGTGTCACGTTTCGCGGATCACTGGCCTGGAACTTCATGCTCGGGTCTGGACGTCTCGTGTTGGTAGGACGATGCCGCCGAAACAATGCTCCCACAACACAGCCTTATGCAAGCGAAATATCAAGATCCAACGTCGAATGTTAAGATGACAGCGTCCAAGCTCGAGCCACCGTGCCACAGCGTAATAGCAGGAACCACTTTAATTCCGCCACCATGTACGTGCGGGAAGCGGCCCGACGTGCTAGAATGTCGCCTTTTTAGGCAATCTATAGCTTGTATCTTGCTAGGATTAGATTTGACACTGGGAGCCGGATACGGGTGTCTGATGAACGTGGTGTGCCGCGTGGAAGGACATGGAGGTTTTGCGCGACAGTACGTTGGTTCGTTGGAGACGGTGGAGAAGAGAGTGGTGGTGAAGTATACGTGGAAGATGGGAGATGTATTTGGTGCTTTTGGTGGTCTCAAAGAAGAGAGATCAATGACCCAACAATAACGACAACCAGCAATTTGCCAAAGCCTCACCCCTTCCATAGCCAGAAATCCTCGTTCTTCGGACCAATGTACAAAGAGTACACGGTCAACCTTGCTGAATGTCTTCTCACCAAGATGTAGTGACAGCTTGGATGCAGTGCCAAGTCGAATAACGCACCTACTTGGAGCAACCACCGCAAGAATACTCAACCTTGACTGTCGTCAAGATGACTCCCTCTTGCCCTCGCGGGCACTTCTTCTGGATCATCTGGCCTTTCGTGCAGAGTTGCTGGAAGACCATCTCGGTGTGACCGCAGCGGTGGCTGTATGCGTGGTAGTAGCACATTTGGATGCGTGTTCGCGGGTTCGATCGGAGACGACTGGTCTCAGAGTGCTCAATTCGGATAGAAGGGTTACGAAGGAGAGATACTTTGGGCTGCACTGTCGACTGGGACAGGGCTGGTTCAATCAGTATGCAGCAGCGAAGCTACGTAGTGAAAACCGACCTGATGCTTCCGATGCGGTCACCGCTTCGTGTGCAGAGTCCGGTCCAACAGGGTTCGATGTCCGAATGAAGTTGCAAGAAGTGAGACGTGTTCGACGAAGGCGAGGCAGGAAATGAACACGGTAAGGGCACAAGGCAGCGTTCGTGTGATGGAGAAGTACTGAAGTACCTCCGGTGCCCAGCTTTATATGCTCCAATTGCCATGGCTCGACAGGTTGCCCTCTCCCTCGTGGAGAGACTCCAGGCAGTTTGACATTGGTGCGATACCAGCAGCTGCAACCGTACTCCACCCCGAAGCTGCGTTACTGATACGCTGGAAAGTGGCTGGGGGTGACGGTGCAAATGGGCAATCAAGAGAGTTGGATGCGACAGCCAGATTCGACGGGGAGGGTTGCACGCGCTGATTTGCTCTGAACATGTCGCGTGGGGCTCGGGTTCGGGTGGCACTCGTTTTCCTGCCATGTAGAAGCTTGCACTGCAAACTACAGCGATGGCGGCTTGTCTTCGAGTGCAGCGTGACTTTGACTGGCTTCGAGTCGTGCAATCGCGTGGTTCCCGGCAGGTTGCATAGGGAAGAGGGCGGGCCGGAAACAAAGCGATGTGAGGAGGCAATCACAGAAGCCTCGAATGGTGACGAACACGCTTGTTTGCTGATGGGGCCGGTGACTGTTTGCGGGTCGAAACCATGGACTGTGGACTCTTGCGCTGGAAGATGCACAACGTCGTCGGGAGGCACCACGGCTCTGCGTGAACGGCTCATCTCTTGGAGTAGCATCGGATCGGGAGAGCTCCCTCTCCAATACCCGCTCGCCATAGGGGGTCAGCGTACTAGACGGCACTTTGGCCCCAGTGCGAGGGCTGTGTCTCTGTCGACGACTCGTGTTTGTGGTGGTTTGCTGTGCGCTGGCCAACGGGGAATGCGTGGCCAATCACAGCGCAGCACTCACCGCCGACACAGGCATGGATGCAAAGCACTGCAAATGCTGCGTGCTGGCGCATGCGACGGCTCCCTCACAGAGACGTGCATGCTGCAGCGGACGAGACTGCAGGGCAATGGGTCATCGAGTGTGCTCCGGTCCGCCTGCGTCGGCTGCACTCGGTACGTACCGTGGGGTCCAGATGAGTTGTCGACGGCGTGTCGAGGAAGAGGTTCCCGCTGCAAGACTGCATGGAGCAAAGGCGGGTTTGCTGGGCTCTGCCGAGGACTCCAGCGCCGATGCCAGCTGGCAATGGCGCCTCATCGTGGACCTCCTAATGGACAGGCGGACATGCGGGCGACGGGTGAGGTTAGCGGAGGCCCTCGACGCTTGACACGTCAACCGTATAGCTCGCCTCTGCATATTGACGCAGGAGGGAGCTGCACGGCTGCACTGCTGCACTGCTGCACGGCGCTCCGGAGGCCCACACCACTGGGGCGCACATGGAGTGGGATGCTAAATAGCAGCCCTGCCATTCTTCCTTCTGGCGAGCCATTGTCGCCGCCGCAGCGTCCTCGTTGTCCCCTCGGCGCCGGTGCGCCCTCCCATCCTCCTCCTCTCCCGAGCAGAGACGAGCAGCGACGGGCAGAAGTCGAGCGTGCCCTGAGCCAGTGTGTGCCGCCGAGAGACCAGCAGCAGCACCAGCAGCCCCAGCAGCACCAGAGCAGCAGCACCCGCACCCGCACCCGCACCCGCACCAGCACCCTCGGGCCCCAGAGCGAGCGTTTGAACAGGAGCACTGACCGCTCCCTCACCGCCTGCCAACGTCACGGCTGCTATATCGTCGCAGCACCGCGCCCGCGCGACATTGACGCGCGACGAGTCCGCAATGCGCTGTCCGAGGCTCCAGCATCCGACCTCCCAGCCGCCTGCACCCTCACCCTCACCCTCCGCCTCATGACTGGCGTCGACGTCGACGTCTGCGTCTGCGTCTGCGTCCGCGTCCGAGTCTGAGTCGCCTCGTCCGTCCGCGCCCTTCGATTGGCCCAGCCGCATCCCCCCGGCGTCGAATGAGAGCGCCCTGCCCACGCAAGCATCAACACCGTCTTGCCTTGTCCGCATCGAGGTAAATGCGAGTCTGGAGATGCAGTGTAAACTGTCGCGCTCGCGGGCCCATGGCTGACAGCTGTCCAGATACCCATCCTGCGCGCATCCAGACAGATCGCGCATGCTACTGTGCCCTTGACTTGTCCCATCTTCACTACCATCGTCATACGCCGGCTCCATCGAATAGTCAGCCGCCGGCCGGGCCAGTCACGGGAATCACCATTCACTGCGAGCCTCTGCGCACGGTCCCACCGTCCCGCAACGAATCAATTGGCTAGCGCTGGCTGCGACTTTCCAGCAGCTCATCGCAAGGCGTCAGCGGACAGCGCAGCCATCTGGGCTAGATGCTGCTGGTGAGTGCCTGCATTTCCTCTTCGGGACACATCGACGGATTCATCCATTCTGCCTCATCGAGTCCTCGACAGCATCCGATAGCAGACGGGAGCACCACCAACACGGCCCACCAAAGCTTCCTCGGCACCACACATCAGCGCCCTTTCCACCTCGACAACTCGCTGACGCGCCCCAGCGCTAGAAGATGGCCTCTTTGGACTTTGACCAGAAAGTCGTCGGTAAGATAGCCAAGCAGACGTCAGCCAGCAACCCGCTACTGTCCAGCTCGCTCTACCAGATCCTCGGTCTGTCCGTCCTCCTCTCTCGGAGACTCATCAGAGCCAGGAAGCTGCGCAAGCTGGACACCAGCCGCGACACGCCTTCACTCGGCCTCTACCAGCACATCCTCTGGCTGTCCCGCGAGGGGCTCTCCATCCTGGAGCTCTGCGTCCTCCCCTATGCACAAGACAACCAGCATGGGCCCGAGTGCCGGGTGCTCAGCGTCAAACTACGAGCGAGCTTCTATCACATCTTCTGCCTCTTCCACAACCAGCCGCCCGTCACGGCCACGAATATGACGACCAACGACCCCCGCACCTTAGCAGTGCCTCCACTGCCGCTTACGGAGCGGACAGGCAACGGGCAGCATCGAGCAACAGACGCACTGCACCTCTCGCCAGCCTCCAAACGCGCAGGGAAGCAGCCAATGCTTCGCGAGCCCATCGATTCCATCGTCTCGGAGACTTCCTTCGTTACCAACCCGTACGCAGCAGGCGGTCCAGTAGGCACCCCATCCCCCGCGCCTCCCAATGCGCCCCCTGGACTACATCCAGTACCAATACCTCAGCCTTCATCATTCATCCTTCCGCCATTGAACTTTGTGCCGCTCGCCGGGGGCTACTTCACGACCGCCACGGCGTACGCCACATCCTTCCTTCCCGGATCCCACCCGCTACGGCTATCGGTGGCGCTGGAACATAGTGCTTTTCTATGGGACTGTCTGCATGATCATGAAGGCTCTCGCCGTATAGCCCGACGCGCGATCAAGGATGTCTACCGTGCACAGGAAGCAATGGAAGACAGCGAATTCGAAGACGCCGCAGAGCTTGTCGGCATCCTCGGCCGTATGATGAAGCGGCAGAGCTGGGAAGGAACACCTCGCGTTGGCGGTCCCGGGAGCCCGGAGCCAACAACATCTGGCGCACCTCTACCCAATTCCGCACACGCTGGCAGCGGCGGCGGCAGCGGCAGCGGCAGCGGCAGCTCGAAGAGCGACAAGGCGCCTGCGTCGTCTGCCCAAGTCAGCCCACAATCACAGAGACGAGCAGCTGAAGGCCCGCCCATTATGCATTCTCCTGCGGAGAGTCAATCACGAGGTGGGGGGCGCAGTCGATCAACCTCTGCAAGCAAGCCGAGGCAGGTAGGTAGCAGCCACGAGAACACACCACGGTCGGGCACGCAACGTTTCACCAGCGGGGGGAGTCAAGACACAACACCCCGCGCGAGACATGTCAGTGTCGAAAGTGGCGCCAGTACTACACCACGAGCTCCGCAAGGTGGTCGCTCTCCCGCGACTCCTTCGACCGTCCGAACAACACAGCAGCAGCCTGGAAGCGGTGGATCGATCAAGACCACACCTGTGATTGGGGTTCCGAGGCCGATCACACCGAGTGCGGCAGCGGCGCTTGCTTCTGATGCCGTACGCACATCGTCGCCTTCGCTCCGCCGATCCCCGCCCCTGCGCCCATCTCCGACACATGACAATACCTACGGCAAGCAGCGATGACTAGTGCAAGAGGGCAGCGGAAAGGCACGGAAGATGGACGTGCAATGGACCATACCCGGCCAGGAGGCGCAAATTGTACTGCGGCCATTGAGCCAGTCGCCGTCCGTCTCTTCCACGCCCTCGAAGAACTAGTCGTCGACCTAGCCGACGGGGTGAACGTCGGCCGATTCTACCACTCTACGTGCACTACCCCTTCACCTCGATCTTTATTTGGACATACACCCAACCCACTACCCGTATACAATCTACCACGAGCGTCTCTCACCGCTCACTGTATCATACTCGGCTTTACCACAGGCGTACATACTCGTCATACTCTTCCCTGGGCGGCCCTGCATCTTCGCATCTGGATACCAAAAGCCCTGCCCTCGACCGGTGGCTGTCTGATATAGCTTTTCTCTGCATTAATACCTCGGTATCTCTTTTCCTCGCGTTGGTTCTCTTTGGGCGTTGGGTCGTCTTTCTTAGACTTGACTTGAGTTGACTTGAGTTGACTTGCCCTTGCTTGCTCGCGTTCAAGATACCACTCTGTTGGCTAGTAAATCGCTTTGGTTTTGGAATTGGTTTAAGGATGTAGACGCCCGCCTAGACTACTGTAATTTCGAACGCATTTGGACACGATGGACAACATTTGTGGCTTTTGGTAGCCTTCCATTCTTTTGCACCTCTTCAGTCAAAGCTGTGAAGTCAAACCGCCAGACAACCTGCAAAACATGTGCATCAAAATACCAACCCTTCTGACCCCTACCTCCGAACAACGAAGTTTGACAAAGCTTTTCCTTAGCGGTCTCGACGTGTATTTTGTGGAAAACAAGCCCAATTATCTCACAATCGCGACGCGAATGGTACTCCCTCTACACCACCAATTGCACACGCTCCACCCCATATGAGTTTTCATAGTTTCGGTACACCGCCAGATACAGTCGTTGTATCTTGTGTCAACAATGATGATACACCGCGCATACGCACCTTGGGCGTCAGACAGACACAAACTTGCTAATACTTGTTCAACTTTCCTGAAGGGTGTTTTCTGCCACCTCTCTCCTTGGTGTCTAAAGCTAAGCTGCAATAAGAAAAGGAGCATCCTCGTGATCTATAAACACTTGACTATGTTGCCGTTGTCAAGGAAGACCAAATGGGTACGAAGTCAGTAGTGCTCATCCAGAGGGGTCTTGGTGTCTTTGTTCCGCAGACTACGGCGTACTTTGTACCCTTGAGCAGTTGTCTAGTCTATTGAGGGCGAAAAGCGCTGCAAGATAGAATTTGCATGTTTCTTTCATGGTAGGTCTAACGAATTAGATCAAATATGGTTCCAATGAAGTCAGCTGTAAACGCACGAAGCCGATATGCGCGCCATACACCCCATAGCTAGCGGAGATGATCGGCGAGGGGCCAGAGGGATTGTTCCACACATATTCTTTGTACTGCATTCAGAGCGAGAGTCGTTACTAGAGAACCATTACTACAATATCCGCCAGTCCGCATCGCACTACTAACCGAAGCGTCTTCCGCGGCACACAGATTATCTAGAAGAGTGGTTGACAAGATATCTAGTACACCCTTCCCTTTGTCCTCTGATCCAGCCGCCTATATCTCCGAAGCAAATTGAGCATCGGAAACAGTAGCCGTGTATCAGTCACTCACTGTTCTCGCACACCAACGATGAAAGTACCATCCCCTCGCTAACGTCAAAATCGATCCTCCAAGATCGTACTCCGTACACACTCAACCCATTCAACCGCCCCGAGAAGCACTCTGCCCAGGAGTCTGCGGCACACCCTCACACGTCCGCCTCCCAGTAGCCTCCCTCAAAACACCCATAGTATGCCCCCGAACCGCCTTCTTCTCGGGCGTCGTCAATCTCAGAGGCACCTCATTCACATTCACGTTCACATCCACACTCCTACTCCTCCGTCCCCCTTCCAAACATATCCTCTCCAAAAGCGCCATCTCACCTCCCAACAACCTCCCCTCGCCACAGACCCCTGCAAACCCATCCACCTCCTCACTCCCCCATCTCGTCCGCATCGCCCTCCTCCCCTGCGGCATAAACAAATTTCGCCTCTCTTCAGCACGCTTATCGAGATTTGTAGCGTCTTCGAGCGCCGATTTGGTACGTTTCCAGTGGTCAAAGTTTGTGGACGTGGGTTGGGAGGCGTATTGGGCCGCGGCAGCGGCGTAGGCGCGGTGTAGAGTGATGATTTCGGCGGCGGCGGTAAGTATCCAGGATTGCCGGGCGGGAAGACGGGCGGAGAGGTGGGCGCGGTTTTGCGGGGTTTGGGGGAGGTGGACGGTTGGGAGGGTTGGGGCTGAGAAGGGGGCGGGCAGTAGGGTGGTGGTGGGAGGGGTTTGCATATAGGCGTGAGCATTGGGGCTGTGGGTGGCCCTGAAGCTGGATGGTATATCCTGAGAGGTCCACGAGGATTGAGCAAATGACCTCGGCCGAGAAGGAATAATAGGGTCCATCTCCGACCTGCTTGGTGAATATGTCATCATCGGCAACGTGTTCTGGAGCGTCCTCTCAGATTGACCAAAACTCTGCGATCCCTTAGGGATACCAAACTCTCTTCCCTCTTCCCTCCCCAGCTCATATGTTTTTGCCCGCGTCTGAGGCTCGAATTCAGCCCGGTGGTCCAGAAACGGGTCGTTAGGGTAATATGCAACTCGGATCGGCCTGTTATGCGTAGTCGGGAGAGACGGTCTGAAGTTATCCCGCCGCAACACATACGCTGGCTGCTGGCCTTTTGACGCAGAAGACGGCGAGGGGACGAGCCCGGAGGTATCGGAGCCTAGGTCGTCTGTGAGGTGACCTGGTCCAAGGCGTGAGGGGACGGAGGGGATGGAGGACGTTCGGTTCGACGGGTGTCGTTGGTGCAGGCTGCGTAGCGGAGATTCTTGAGTGGAGACCATACGTGCAGACGTCTTTTCGCCGGATTGGTAGCCATGGGCATGGCCGCTTGGCTGGTACACCTGCTCACGTGGACTCTCTTGACCGGAACCCACACGCGTGGGCGTCTTTCCGTCAGACTGGTAGCCGTGGGCATGGCACACGTGCCCGTAGACCTGCTCACGCGGACTCGAAGGTGACTGTTTCATATTTGCGAGAAACCCCAGATTTCCCGCTGTGGTATCGTGGCTTAATAGCGGCGCGGAGGACGACTTTGACAAAGGGTTGGCGGAAGAGCGCGTGGGTGGCTGGAAAGTGCGAGCATGCGGATTTAGAATGCTCCGATCATTGTACGGCAAGTCCAAAATTTGTCCTGTATGCTGTAGCTGTGGCACATTCATTGGAAGCGAGCGTGATGAGCCATGGGTCCAGCTATCAGATGACAAAGTTCCGTCTCGCGTCTTCTGCCGGGCGTTGGGCTTTACAGTCTCGTCTGAGCCGGGTGAGCTGAACGGGCTGATCGAGTTGTTGCCATTACCGTCTGGTAGCCTAAGACCGCTTGGAAGCGAGTCGTTGTCAAAGTGGTGTAAGCCCTCCGACTCATTGTCGTGAGCGAGCATAAGTCTGTATTCCAGTGAGTTCTCAATCTCACGCAGGGCGCCTTCGAGCTGCTGCTGCCGCTCTGGCTGTAGATCCAGGTCTTGCGCCAGATTACCTAGCAGGAAAGACATCGATGCCGACCGGCCAATGGTCGTTGTGTTTCGTGGATCCATGCGGTGTGGTGGCCGCCTGAATGCGAGCGATCTGGAGACTGAGAGGTTCTGTGATGTTCGTACTGTGTGAGTCTGAGGAAGCGAGTCGGGTCGTGTTTATAGGCCTTCCGTCACCTGGAGCAACGAGCGTTGAGACGTTGGCGGAGTGAAAGTGAAAGAGACCGCTTGTAAGCAAATGTACAAGGACAGGAGATAGCAAAGTAGAAGGGTTGGCGCGAGAATTGTGCGTCAATGGTACACGCGATGTAGATGCTAAGATGGCGTGATGCCTATCCAGAAGTCTTGCTGGGTCGAGAGAACGAAGTTACGAAAGTCTTGTAGTGCTCTCGCCATGGTGAATGTCGTCTGTCCGCCTTCAGCCATCGCCCAGCTTCTGGAACTAAGCGTAAGCGGCGCATATCGACCCTAGTCTGATTTTTGCAAAGAACACGTCCGTGAACAAAAGTTGAAACGCAGGAGAGCGCAGAAACATGTTCGAACAGTGTTCTGGGAAGCATTTGGAGACGCCCGCCCCCCATCCCCCCCAATTAATCACAACAAATCCTCCTCATCAACATCCTCCCCCCTCCTCCTCGCCAAATAAACCCTCCC
>Ga0247733_1000274_pt1 | contig 40620 bp, 49 predicted proteins | sample UWRJL043104R2_FD_180932 | JGI IMG/M metagenome (GOLD analysis project Ga0247733, IMG submission 180932) | Plant litter microbial communities from Arlington Agricultural Research Station in Wisconsin, United States - UWRJ-L043-104R-2 | ecosystem: Environmental > Terrestrial > Plant litter >...
GTGGAGGAGCTTGAGATTGTCTTCGGGGTGTTTGGCGCGCGGTGAGAGGCCTGGGGGAAGCGTTAGAGGGGCAATGGAGGGGTAACTTGCGGGGGGGGGGCATACCATCGACATTCTGGCTCAGAGTGATGAAGTCGGCTTTCTGTCTGGCCAGCTCGGCGAGGGCGTAGTGTGCGGGATTGGGCTTCGCTTTGAGCGCCATGTGGCGTCTGTAGTTGTAGAACTGCCAGACTAGTCCCGGGTCTCGCGCCCACGCCTCGGGGGTGGCCAGCTGCGTGGCATCGTGGGTTCTCCACAGGCCCCCGGCGCCTCGGAATGTAGGCAGGCCGGATGAAGCGGACAGGCCGGCGCCTAGCAGGGCTAATATGCGCGTGGACTTGTTCAAGTGCTGCTGGAAGCTCTCGAGGTCGGCTTGCGGGACTACGCTGGGTCGGGCGGTCGAAGCCATGTTGCGGACGAAGCGGGAGAGGGGGCGGGCGGCCGTGGTGTGTGGTGGAGTGGGCAAGGAGGCGGCGTGTTCGTGTACATGTATGCGCTTTCCAGGCAGCAGATCGGGCGGTTACCTAGAGGACGTGGGGAGGGGAGGATCAATCTAGCGCATAGAGTGTAAGGAATAGACTAAGCAACTTAGCAAAGCCTAAGAATTGTGCTAGAGATTCCACTACAGAGAGTACAGCTATGCGTTGTCTCTAACTCTTAAGCCAAAGTTATGCAAGGGCACTAAGCTAAGACGAGAGTTTATTGTCATGGCTGGCGCCCTGATAGATCACGTGGCCTTCAAAACATCCAGTAGGCAGATACGCGATCCGTTTCATCAACGATCCAACTTGATCGTTGTGTTCGAATTTGGTCTCTACGCTGCCTATCAAACATCCCTCCTGACCGAATATACATATCTACCGCCGCTGCGAACCAAAAGTTGTACATGTACAATGAAATCTGCGTGCCTCCAAAATGCTCCGGCCACTCTTCGTACTCCTCCTTCTTTCCCCCCTCGCACTGTCCGTGCAAGCGCGTCTACCACGCGCTTCGTAGCCAGCGCGCTTCCCTGAATCTTCCTTTGCCGTTCCTGAACCTTCCTTGTCCGTTGGCAGGAACGGTCGCATTGCCATTCGCACTACCGTTGGCAGGAACAGTCGCGTCTCCGTTGCCATTGGCATCACCGTTGCCAGCTGCGTCTCCGTTGGCATCACCGTTGCCAGTTGCGTCTCCGTTGGCATCTCCGTTGGCATCACCATTGGCATCACCGTTGGCGTCTCCATTGGCATCACCATTGGCATCACCGTTGCCAGTTGCGTCACCGTTGGCATCACCATTGGCATCACCGTTGGCGTCTCCATTGGCATCTCCATTGGCATCACCGTTGCCGGTTGCGTCACCGTTGGCATCTCCGTTGGCATCACCGTTGCCATTTGCGTCTGCATCGCCATTCGCGTTGTCGTTGCCATTCGCGTTTTCGTTGCCCTCGGCTCCATTTCCTTTGGCTCCCGAGTCCTTCACGATTCCCTCCTCGTCTTGGTTCTCGCTTCCATCGCCGTTCTTATCATTCGGCGACGGTTGTTGCCCATTGCCGGACTGAACCACCTCGAACTTGGTGCAATCGTCTTGGGCGCCGCGCTGAGCAACAGGCATGTTGACCGGCTGGTGGTTCCGGGCCGCGATCATGGTGCACACGCGGTAGATCCCGACGGGGAGGCCGTCCGTGACGGCGGCCTGGAGCAGACCCTGGTTGTTTCCGGCGTCGTCGATGCCCTTGAAGAAGGCGAATGTGGTCGGGTCGGGAGGCGTCGTCGCTTGCATGTCACCGATGTCTTGAATCGTCACGTGGCAATGGCCGATGATGTCGCCCTGCTCGTCCAGGTCTTGCGGCGCGGTGTAGTAGTTGGTTGTTGGGTTGGTGAAGAAACCGGCGTTGAGGTGTTCTGTCTGCACCTCGATGTTGAAGGTGGTATCAGAGGGGACTTGGACGCCCACTTTAGGGTTGGTGATCACGGCCGTGATCATGTTTTCCTTGGCGGGGATCTTGCCCATGGGGATACCATTGCAGGACCCTGTGAGGATTTGCATGCCATTGGTGAGTTCCTGGCCCTCACAGAAGTTGATGAAGTTCGCTTGATCGCTGGCGGGCAAGTTAGCGCGTGGGACGACTGTGGAGGTGGCAAGGAAACTTACACTGCTGAGGGTGCTTGGCCGGGTTTGATGCCCTCCGTTCCGTCTTCCTGACCGGTGAGGGTGCTGGCGGTCTGAATCAAGTCGTTGTTCAAGCATGTTTGGCCACCTTGTTGGCCTCCTTGTTGGCCTCCTTGTTGGCCACCTTGTTGGCCTCCTTGTTGGCCTCCTTGACCGCCTTGTCGACCACCTTGTCGACCACCTTGTCGACCGCCTTGTCGACCTCCTCGCTGTCTAGCGACGATGTTGGCCCGGTTAGAGAGATCCAAAGCGGCTCCCTCGATGAGACCAGCTGATGCGAGGAACGCGACTAGAATGAAGTGCGGATACATAATAACAAAAAATAAAAGAACAAGAGAATGTAGCCGAGCAGGTCGGGATGGAAGAACCGAAAGAGTGTAATGGGTGGGTTGAATGAATAGATAGCGAGCTCAACAGGAGGAAGAACATATTCATATTAATACTCTGACCGCAACATGCAAGCTATCGTGACGCCGTTCGATCCGTAATCTCATGCCTAGGGTGGCTAAGGCATCAAACGTTGTGGTTTCACGTCCATGAACAGGATCAGATGTCGGCTCCGCGGGTTGGCGTTTACTAACTTGGAGCAGAAAGCTGATTACTTCCATTCTACCAAGGTTGGTTAGACTCCTAACCTCACTACTAGCGGTTCACGCCCTGGCTGATGTTGCGACATAGTCGAGACACGCAGACAAGCTAGGGTGATGGCGCACGGACCGTATCCCTGATGATATGAAACTCGACAATTCGGACAAGCTAAACAGCCCCAAATTGGGTGATGCTATTGGCCGAAGGCGACCGAGGCTGCGAACTGGGCGCTAACACCCTGTACGAGAGCGACTCCTGTGTGGGTTGGGGGCCCACCGTTGTTTTCTGTCAAAGGGGGGCGTCAACGTCCCCTTCTGCCGGGTCAATTTTCTGCCCCGTATACTGACACGTGATTGGTCTACAGATGTCCGGTATGCAGGGTGAAGAGTGATGCACAGGAAACAGCCTGTTCATGAGTTGTCCCTGTGCCTGGGTGAACATGTGTTGGTCTGGGCAGCTTGGTCTTTTAGAAGGTTGGAGGAAGACTAGCGTCTGCCCAATCAGATGCCCTCTCCTCCACCCCAGCAATCGATAAGGCAGCGCGTCTTCTTCGCTGTGGAAATTGCCGTACCTTTGCATCTATCCATGGCTTCTCCTTCCAACGTACTTCGCCCGTTTGCGCGGTCGAGATGGCGCGGACCGGTGAGCTTTACGAGAGCATTGAGCGTCGCGGCGGCGGAATTGCGTTTCGGGCAGCCGCTCCATGAGACGCATCCGCATCTACTGGCAGCCGGCGAAAGTACGACCGGATGACCACCACGCACTCGCGGCATACTGACGAGGCACAGTCACACCGGGCATTACCGCTCAGGAGTACTACGACCGCCGCGTCAAGCTCGCCAAGTCTCTGCCCCCGCATTCGATTGCCATACTCGCCGCGTCCGACGTCAAGTACCGCTCTGGTGCCGTCTTCTACAAGTTCCACCAGGACCCGGACTTTCTCTATTTGACCGGTACATGATGACATCTGCATGGTTTAGGCGACGCTGAATGTGCAGGGTTCAACGAGCCAGATGCCGTTGCGATTATAGGTGGGTTCACGTCACGCCATGGGAGACCGACCTGTGTTGATGGGAATTAGAAAAGATTGACGACGACGAACACAACTTCCACCTCTACGTACGGCCGAAAGACGCAAAGGTCGAGCTCTGGGAAGGCGCGCGCTCGGGCGTCCAGGCCGCCGAGGATGTTTTCAACGCGGATACCCCGGGCGACGTCAACGAGCTGCCCAAGATACTTGCACAAGTGATGAAACGGGCGAAGGAGGTGTATACGGACCTGCCGAATAGTAGAATACCGAAAAATGTTCTCTCACGCTATCTCTCTGGCGCCGAACCCGCGCGGACGGGTGGCATCATGAGCGTTTTTCGGGAATCCAAAGCGAACATCAAGCCTCTCCGGCCCTTGGTGAACGAGCTCCGGTTAATCAAGAGCGACGCCGAGATACAGAACATGCGGAAAGCGGGCCAGCACTCGGGCCGGGCCATCACAGACGCCATGCGGCAGACGTTCACCTCCGAGAAAGACCTCGACTCCTTCTTAGACTACTGGTTCAAGCAGGACGGCTGCGAAGGGCCCGCATATGTCCCTGTCGTCGCCGGCGGCATCAACGCAAACACGATCCACTACGTCACCAATGACATGCAGCTGAGGCCCGATGACCTTGTCCTCGTAGACGCCGGCGCAGAATACGGCGGCTACATCACCGACATTTCCCGTACCTGGCCCGTAAACGGCACCTTTAGCCCCGCGCAAAAAGACCTTTACAACACCCTTCTCAACGTCCAACGCAGCTGTGTCTCCCTCTGCTCCGCCAGCTCCACCCTCTCGCTCGACAAGCTGCACAAGATTGCGTCACGCACCTTGTCCGATGGTCTCAAAGACCTCGGCTTCGACATGTCGGGCGATGCCATTGAGACGCTCTTCCCACACCACGTCGGCCATTATGTCGGTCTTGATGTGCATGACAGTCCTGGGCTGCCCCGGAATCGACCGTTTGAGCCAGGCATGTGTGTTACGGTAGAGCCGGGCATATACGTGCCGGATGATGAGAGATGGCCTGCTTGGGCGCGGGGTATTGGCATGAGAATTGAGGATAGTATCTGTGTGGATGAGGAGGGTCCGTACGTGTTGACGACGGAGGCGGTCAAGGAGGTAAGTTATGCCAGTTATGGGATGAAAACTGTACTAATTCAATGTAGATTGTTGATATTGAGGCACTAAGGGGGACAGCGAGTAAGCTCCAGTAGCATTTGGGCTTGTAAGACTAGACACATTGTTCTTGTACGATTTTTGGCAGGTATAGAGGAAAACAACGAAGGAAGTGTTGTACAACAGGTCTCGTACATACATTGCAGGTCCTCCATCAGTACTTAGAATTACACTTCAATGTCAAACGTACTCCACCCACAATCCGCCAACTCCCTCTCCACCAGCATCAATCCTCTCCTTGGTTCCGACCTCTTTCCCTCCGTTTGCTTTCGCGGCCAGCACAACATCGCCGAACCAAAAACCCTTCTCTCCGACCTTCTCCACTTCGTCCCCCTTAGCCAACCTCAGCACAACTCTAGCGCCGCCCTCCAAACCTTGCACATTTTCCACCCTGCACGCTTCAAAGACAACCTCATCACCATCCACACTCCCCTCGCCCCCAAACAGCTCAACATAGATCCCCTTCAGCTCATCAAGCCCAGCCTGCGTCCCAACAATAATGGTAATCCCCCGCACACCCACCGCACCACACTGATGCTTTGTCGTCGCATCATCAATCGGAACGCGCAACCCGCGCGGCGTAACATCGTGGCAATAGAACGGCACCCTCCCCCTCTGCGCCTGCCCGCCCTTCTCGCCCTGTGGAAACGTGACAGCCCATTCTACCCGCGTTCCATCTGGCCGTTTCCGCGCGCCCGAGATGGGCTGTCCATGACTCCTTTTCACTGCTTCGTAGTTGGATTCTGGAGAGGAGGGCGTGGTCAGGCACCAATCTGTCCAGCCGTGGCGGTGGGCGGTGGGACCCCACCAGTGGTTTTGGATTTTGACGGTCTGTTGGTCAGGGGAGGAGGAGGGCAGGAAACAGATTAGCTCGATGTAGCAGCCGTCTGCGAGGATGATAAGGTCGTTTGCGGTTAGGTTGTCGGCGTGGGTGCCGCCGGGGATTATGGTGAATGCGGCTTTGAGGGTGGAGGGGATGATAGGGGTGTTGCTGGAAGAGGCAGGGAGGAAGAGGATCAGGTGGTCGAGAGAGGGGGCAGGAGTAGGCATCGCAGCTTATAGTCCAGGCGGAGACGGGTCGTGAGATGGATCGTGCGATGGAAGGTGATCTTTCGAGAATAGAACAAGTCGTGGGCTGCCAACACGACCTTGTGAAAATGTGGAATTGTCCGAAGATGTGTTTTCGAGACGTGCCGGGCTTTCAGATTCGGATGGGTGAGGAGTGGGTTTTGGATGACTCGACGATCGCGTCGGAGTATTTGCCCTTTTCGTGCTGCGGGGTTGTGGAAAAGCTGCGGTAGTGACTAGTCGACGTTTGGTCCACTCTGTCAAGAGCAGCGCACTTAGATCTGGTAGAACCTGTTGTGTTCGACAAAGACTAGGCGGATTGGTGACAGCAGGGATATTTGTAGCACTTGCCGGAAAGAGGAGGGAAGGGAGATCCGCTGCTCCATAGTGCATGAGGGATCCCAGTTCATCAGGAGCAGGCCGCAGCCCTAACACTTCCCTCCCCGTGCCTCGAGGCCCATCCAATACCACCAGTCTTTTGAATGTTAAAATCTTCGCATAATGTCCAGCGCCACGGAAACCACACCTTTGATTGACCGAGAGCCTTCCACCCGCACATCGACCAGATATATCTGGGATATCTTGCCCCTTGCTCTCATCATGCTTGTTCTCGACACCTCCATGTACCTTTCCGTTGGCCCTGAAACAGCTATTTTCGAAGAGGTCGCCTGTAGCGCGCACTACAGGACTGGAGATGCCGTTTTCAGTATGGAGCAAAGGGAATGCAAGATTGAGCCTGTGCAGAGCGAAGTTGCTTTCATAATTGCCTGGAGGCAAGCTTTGGAAATCATTCCCGGTAAGTCGCCCATATCTGGGCAGCGTCTATCGAAAATTCTGTTGGGCTGATCTCTTACTTTGCAGGCATATTGTGTGCTGTTCCATTCGGGGCGTTGGCTGATCGCATAGGACGGAAGAAAGTGTTGCTATGTTCCATCGTCGGCTGCTTTCTGAGCGATACATGGGTGAGACTTGTGTGTATGTCTCCATCCCTCAATTCTTCTTCATACATCGCTAACGGGATCAGGCTACTTTCCAAATGTCTTTCCTCTTCGGCTCGTTCTCCTTTCAGGGATATGGCAGTTCTTTGGTGGCGGCGCAACGACTTTGAGCTCGATAGTTTGGGTCATGATTGCAGATCTGACTCCCCCAGAGCAAAGGTATGCGCATATGCCGTCTCCGTCGAGTGCAATATCTCACAGCACGCAGAACATCCGCCTTCTCCCAAATCCAAGCTACATTTCTTATATCCGAATTCATCTCCGTCTCAGTGAGCGCACCGCTTATGACCATCGATCCATGGATACCCTACCTCATTGCATCAATTTGTATGCTTTTGGGAATCATTCTCACTGCCACGTGGGTCTCGGAGAGCTTTCCACGAGAGGATGCAGTCGACAAGACTCCGTCGACCAATGTTGAGCAGTTATTCCAGATGGCCAGTTGGATCAGAAAACATCTTAATGTGCTTCTTGTCCTGGTCTCTTTTTCTGCTGTGCAACTGGGTCGCCAAATCGTCAACATACTACTTCAGTACGCGTCGAACAAGTTTTCTTGGACGCTTTCCCAGGTAGGAGTGCAAATTGTACGAGATGAGAAGTCAATGGTTGATATTTGTGCAGGCTTCATACTTGATTATGATCCGCTCCGCCACAAGTCTTGCACTGCTAGTTGCTATGCCTTTACTCACCAAACTCGCCGGGGTCGACTCGTTCCATACCCGTATGGTGTGCGACAAGCGTTTCACTCAACTCAGCGGATGCTTCTTGGTTGTTGGGTCGATGGCTTCGTTTGCGGCGAATCATCCAGGGCTTCTCATTTCAGGCCAGGTACTTTCTGGTATCGGCTCGGCATTGACTGTAACAGCAAGAAGTCTCGTCACGGGCATGGTCGAACAAGAGCATTTGGGCATGCTATACGGCGCAGTCGCAGTGCTCTCTTATGGTGGAATCTTGGCCGGCGGTCCTTTGATTGCTGAGGCATTCTCGTTGGGACTGCGAATTGGTGGGACGTGGACTGGCTTGCCGTTTCTAGTCTCCGCGGGGTTCTTTTTTTTCGCCTCGATGACCATATCCTTTGTTAAGCTGCGAGACCCGGACGCTACGGTGACGGAGATAGAGAGTTGATGGGTCGTGCGTGCAAACAGCCAAGATTGAAACTACATAAGTCTCTGCCAAAGCTTCCATGTTCACTCAAGTATCTAGTCATGTCCATGCGCATGCCCCTCCATACCCAAGTCGTCGATTCTCGAAGACATAACTACAGGCACCTCAATCAACAAGTCATGGTCAACATCCCTTTTCAACGCCAAATGCCTACAATGCCGCGTATGCTTGGCCCGATCAAACCGTCTCTCCATGACCGCGCCTGTATCCCTCATGCGAACGTATTTCTCCCAATACCACATGCAGTGCGCAACATGCCAGTCTCTAAGCGCCCAAAAGCTTCGCTCGCCCTCCCCAAGCATTCCAATCTCCTCAATACTGATTGGAATAGTGCCGTTCACATCAGCGTAGTACGGCCACTCCCCATTCGGCCCCGGACCTGACCGCTCAAACTCGGCAGTGAGCTCGTCGTCACGACAGTACTTGGGTAGCCAGGCCGTGGCCATGGAGTCGTACTTGCAGTCCTTGGAGCGTGCTTGTACGATGGTGGAACCGCAATCGCAGAGGTTGTATTCTGGAGGGAATGTGGAGGGGCGGTAAATGTCAATGGGGGGTTTGAGGTGATGCGATATCTGAACGAGGGCGGAGAGAAAGCCCCATAGAGCGAGGAGAACGATGAAGAGGCGGGATGCGGCCGTCAGGCAACGATTCTGACGAGAGCGTGAGGAGCGTGCAAGGGCGTCTTTTGAGTAGGCAAAGTCCTCTTCGTCGCCAGCAGACCCGGAGGCATTGTAATCGTTGGGCGAGAGGAATGGCAGTTTGGAAAGCTCCATCGTGGTGGTCTGAGATAGAAATTGACTTCTTGATTCTACTCAAGAACAGAAATGTGATGGAGTAGGATAAAGTTCAAGAAAGAAAAAAACCCGGGGCATCCATAGACCCTGATTGAAAAAGTCGCCGTCGCTGTTGTGCTACTCGATGTGAGGCAAACCCAGCCGAGTCCCAAAATGCTTGTATAATGTGTTCCGACAGGACCGATCGCTAACGGCGGGATTTACCGGGGTCCTGTGCTGCGAAACGGGTAACCAGGCGTTTTGTAGATCCCTCGCAACTTAAATTACCTATTGGGGAAGGTACGAATTGCGAGCTATTCAGGGTAGATAACATGTATATCGTGCATATTAGAGTGGAGCACTACGTGCGCTCAGCTTGTAGCGATTCATCGTCCAATTAGATCCGCCTTCCTTAGTGAGCTGGCGACTTAGCTTGCTTACTCGTATAGTAGGCCGCTTTCGTCGTTGAATTTTGTTCGAGACTCGCGAGCTCGTCTGAGTTGCTTTGCGTTGTCGCTCCTCTACCAGCGCCTTCCCGAATTCGGGCCGAGCATACGCAAAACGAGGATTCAGCTGGATTACTCACCATTCATGCTTGAAGATAATTTAAACCATTTACTCCAACCAACAATACTTCGATTTAACTATCGAAAAAACTAATCAACAAACTAGTGCTGACGCCAGCACTGACCGGTTCCAAGGTTCTACGCACTGCAATGCGCTACCGCCTACTTGCGTCAAAAAGTGCCACTACGGAACGGTCCGTTTCGCCCCACGGCCTCTCCGAGACCCACGCTGTTTGTCATTCCTTATGTCCCTCGTGACCTGCGTGAAGCGGGTGATCATCGATCGCGATACCGATCGTATCGCCCTTCCTTTCTCCGTTGTATGGATCACCTGGTCAACGTCAGTCACGAACTTCCCTGGAATTTCGTGGAGGTGTAGCTCACCGAACACAGGATGCACAAGCAGCCCAGGTGAGAAGGCGTCGAAAGACCGCTGAGCAGCCCACTGCTCTAACGGCTCCCACTTAACGCACTGATGCTTGCTCTTATCCATGGCGAGTGGTGACTTCTGCTTCGAACCCCAATAAAAGGGTATCAATGTCGTGTCCGCGTTGCACTGAACGTATTGCCTCAGCCAGTCAATGCAGTGTTCTGTACGACGCTGTTAGATTGCAGCACTTTTCTAGCAGTACCGACAACTTACCAGTATGAAAGAGTAATCGATCTTTGCCCAGATCATCCAAACCCGGATAATAAGAATCTCGATGCACATAATGATGGAGCCGCTTCAAGCAGTGCAGACCGTGGAACACCGCAAGCGTAGAAAAGTAGCCGGAGCCATCGGAGAGCTCTACCAGGCCCTCATCGTTGGCAAAAGGACCCAAAGAATCTTTGGGTAAAGCAATGTTTTGGTGCTGCATAATGCTCTTCCAAGCTGCTGCGACCTCTGGTGTTGGTTTTCCATTGAATCGGCCGGGCTTCTCGGGATTCAGGGTACCGTTGGGAAGATAGACTGGCGACAGGTCCAATTGTTTCCCTTCATACTCGATAACATTGTGAGCTGGTGCTATTGACGGGTTAGCATGTGTGTGAGTGTCAACGACGGCAACGTGAGGACTTATTACTCACAGGGATATGTTGGTTGGAAGTGGGCATATTGAGAGCCCAGCCAGTGTGTATAGCCCAGACATATGATTACGTTCAAGATAAACAGTGACAAGTTCCATAAGATAGAACGCTCATGCTGTCGATAAAAGGAGACGGAACGATGTCTCTTCTGGAGGGTGTCGAATTCTTCTTTTCCGAGAAGGCTTTCAACAGAGGACTTGTCTTCTTCTTCATCGAGGGAAGTGTACCTATCCATGGCCGATGATGAAGACATGCTTGTATGTTTGACGTTCAAAGGAGCTTGCTGGAGTGAAGAAGGACGGAGTGATCCAGAACGAAGCGAGAGAATGTGCGGATGGGCAAGACCCTGAGTGTTGACCACCATTAGATCAGTTCCTCTATGGGAAGGTAGCATCTACCAAATTCTATATGATGCGATGTTGCGTGATCGCTCTGTGCATCTCCAAATGGATAATCGTGTGCCTTAGTGACCTACGCACCTGAGTAGCGCTGATACTAATGCAGAAATAAGTGGAGAAGGCATTAAGCTCGCCGTCCTATTTTACTAGGGCCATGTAGTGTACTATACAAGCAATGCTGATGCTGCATGGCTGGATGCATCCGAGCTATGTGCGGGGTTGAAGGACGTTGCGATTATCTTCAGTGGCTAAGAATTCAGGTCGTGATTTACGAGCTATCTGAACCATCCCGAATGTAGACCGTAAGGAGAGATTGGGACCGACTTCTGGAGACGTATAAGTATTCGACTCAGTTCACCCAGTCCACTCTTTCTTCACCGCATCGCCTCATTACGTACTTCTCCGCACCTAATTGTCCATCTCACTCCAATCTTCTTCGACTTTCTCGCCCTTAATCCTTCCAAAATGCACTTCTCAAAGGCCTTCATCGCAGCTGCGGCTATGGCATTCGCCGCTGAAGCCCTTGTGCTTCCTGCCATTCCTCGCAGCGAAAACGACGAGGCTTGGAAGATTTCCAGGCGCGGCGAGCAAGATGAAGCGTGGAAGATCTCCAAGCGCTCTCCTGTCGAGGAAGACGAGGCTTGGAAGATCTCCAAGCGCGATGAGCAGGATGAAGCATGGAAGATCTCCAAGCGAACTCCCGTCGAAGAAGACGAGGCCTGGAAGATTTCCAAGCGCTCTCCTGATGAGCAGGATGAGGCATGGAAGATCTCCAAGCGAACTCCTGTTGAAGAAGATGAGGCTTGGAAGATCTCCAGGCGCGGTCCCACCGAGGAAGACGAAGCTTGGAAGATCTCCAGGCGTGCTGCCACCGAGGAAGACGAGGCGTGGAAGATCTCAAAGAGGGATCCCACCGAAGAGGACGAAGCGTGGAAGATCTCCAAGCGCGACGAACAGGATGAGGCGTGGAAGATCTCCAAGCGCGACGAACAGGATGAGGCGTGGAAGATCTCCAAGCGTAACGAACAAGACGAAGCCTGGAAGATCTCCAAGCGCGACGAACAAGATGAAGCCTGGAAGATTTCCAAGCGCGACGAGCAGGACGAGGCTTGGAAGATTAGTGAGTAACAGGCATGGCCGTCTACACCGACCGCGACGCTAATCTACGACAAAAAGGCAAATGAGCGCTCTCTCCAGCACAGCGCATGAATCAATCCCTTCGCTAAGGTGGAAGCGACCTCAGGGAATTTCAGTCAAAGGTTGGGACCGGGGTCGGTGGAGACGGAGGGATGGATGCATCGAATGGGAAGCGCTCGTTTTACCGTTGCTTCGATAGTCATTTCATTGTTTGTTGGATCGCGTGAAACAGCACCCTCTGTCCAGGATATCTCCGTAGCGGAATCAAATTATATCGTCGTTTGGTGAATATTATTGACACGAAGTCGCCGAACGTAATCATCACATGGGTCCTAACACCACTACACGAGAAAAGCACATGAGAGATCACATTAAGCATCGCAATGGCGCCAAGTCGAACTGAAGCTTGAGTCTATAGCTGCATACGTTCACAAGGGTCTTTATGTCGCCCGATGGAAGCCGCTGCGCGTCAGACCTGCCGAACCGTGTAACGTGTATGCTAGCCCTGATTCGGCGGTCTTCACTGTTGTGGGGTTGTGGGGGTCGCTGCATATTGGGCCTGAAGCACCCTGCAACATGCCCCATATGTCGTAGTGTCTATATGCACAATCAGCTAGTATGCTTAGGTGGAGGTATAGATCAGTTGAGACATGGGATAAAATGGTGTCGCGATCTTTCGCCATACATAGTGCTGACGCACGGCGACGCTAGTGGTCCATACAAACGTTCGTGGAACTTGAGTCGGACTACTGAACGATTAGCTCCTACTAGAAGTAGAAAGTGTTGACGAGAGATCGTCACGCGACCATACCGACTGCATCCTATATCGCGATGCGGTGGGACTCTGCTCCGTCAAGAACGTTCCTCATGTATTACCTTGTCAACCTTTTGGGTAAACTCGCAGTGCCATACTGCTTTGGCGCAGTGTTGGGGGCGACCAAACTCTCGATACGATACTCTGCCGAATGAAGACGAGAATACATCAGCGCGTCCTGCATCGTCGATGCACCTCATGACCTGTCTCGCGGAATATGCCCTCACCAGGGCGAAGTCGGATCATCTCTAGTTGCAACCCCTCAATGCGGCAACCAGATGGGGTTCGAAAAACCCGCAGTCCCAAGCTGTTTTTGGTAGGAGTGTTGAGATCATGCTGGCCCGGCTGTACTTGCCCGCTCCCCGCGATCTTTCAATGTCCAGCATACCCCCCTTCTTGTGCAGTCCTGCAATCCAGACCTTTAGTTCCTTTGCTCAAACTTTTCAAAAATATCCTTCTTTCTGGCCCAAAGATTGCACCTTGTACTCCTGACGCTCCACATCATGTCTCGGCTCTTGAAGCAATTCCAATACAACAAACTACCCCAAGATACCTCGCCCGACGAGGCACACGTCGAAACCACAAGACCCAAAGGCTACCACTTGACCAAATCACAAATCATCATCCTCGTAACCGCTACCGCCACATTGTCCGGTTCTCTCACCGCGCTCGTTCTATACCTTCTCACTCCCACTTCCCCACCGACAACAACTCATCACCACTACACGTCTGCCGGTCCGGACCTAGCCACCGATGTATCTTACCACTTTCCCGCCGAGCCTCCGCGGATGAAATGCGGCTACAATGCCGAAGAAGCCATAGCCCTAAACTGTACCTACGACCCCCTCAGCGTAGCCTGGCTTCCATCCTACTGCCCACTAGACCACCTCGATGACTTCGACGCTGCGGCAGCCAGTGATCCCGTCGACAGGACCCAACTCACCACGACGGGCAAGTGGCGCTACTTCTACGATCAGAAAGGGGAGAACGAGATGGCGGGACTCGGTGCACTGGCTCGTATCGGGCCGACTGAGCAGTATTGGACGACGGTGAGCGAGCACAGATGGCACTGTGCGTTCATGTTGATGAGGATCCATGCAGCGCTGTTGAGGGCGCGCAAGGGGGATCTGGTCATGGATGCTACGACGTTGAGCTCAAGGCATGCTAAGCACTGTATCTTCTGGTTAGCGGAGAAGGCGAAGAGACCTGAGGATGATACGCTATTGGCTCATGGTCAGGTTGCTTATGGATCTTGCTGATGCGGAGAAGGGTACAGAATCTGTTCCAGTTGATTTGAAGTACGACGCTTGTTACAATTTCCCAGCCTCATCTTTTAGTACCTCTATGCCACCTTGTCTCACTATGTGTCCGTCTTCCATGACTATTGCGTGGGTGTACCATTCGAGAAAGCGCATTTGATGTGTCACTGCCAAAACAGTATGTCGCGAAAATTCCTTCTCAATGACATCCTGCATCAGCGTCGCAGTGCGAGCGTCGAGGCTGTGCGTGTTAGCTCCTTGATTGCATGACTTCACAATCGGGGTTCAAACGACAGCATACATACCTGCTCGTAGCTTCATCAAGCACCAGAATATTTCCATCCCTCAGCAACGATCGAGCCAAGCTCAGCAACTGTCGCTGTCCCGTCGACCACTTGCTAACGTCCAACTGTTGACTCAATCCACCGAGATCGACGACCTTATCTTTCAATCTCACTTTGGATAATGCCTCCAGAAGCTCATCGTCGGATCTTCGCTCTTGGGGGTCGATATTGAAACGAACAGACCCATGCAGGAAGAATGGGTCTTGTGGGATGACGTTGATGGCAGCACGAACTGCGTGGGAAGGGAGAGTAGATAGGTCGATTTCGTTGATGGTGATCTGGCCTACATGTGCAGGTAGCATACGTAGAAGGACCGCCAGCAAAGTCGTTTTCCCGCTACCTGATACCATATTAGCAATGCTTATATCTAAGACTCAGTGCCTGATGAAAATTTTGCTGGCGGTGCCCAGCTGTGGTGCAAACACGTACCGGAAGTACCGCATATAAGTGTTCTCGAGCCAGGGAGGATTTTGACCGAAATACCCTTCAAAATAGGAGCCTGCGCATCATATCCCGCCTCTACGCGATCAAACTCTATTATCCCTTTCAAAGTCCACTGGTCACTTGGAGAACTGATCTCAAATGCGCCATGGTCGTCCTCTGCTGGCGTATGTTTCACAAACTGTTCAATCCTCGATACAGCGCCGATCGAGGTTTCCATCATCGTCCACATCTTGATTGCATGCGCCAAACTCTGGTTGAACAGCAGTAGCAGGTTTAGCGCTACGCCGACCTCCGCGGGCTTGAAGCCGTTGACATTGGTCACAATAGTAACCAGTATGACTGCCATGCCGCCGACTATCAGGTCCAGGACTAGCGTCAACCACTGCTGAATGCAGAAGAGCATATACAACGGCTTTTGCGACTGATCGAGAAGCTCATCACTCCTTTGAGAAAACGGTTGCTTCCAGCCGAAAGCTCGAATGCTGACAATCCCTTGTATCGATTCGATAAAGTGCGTGTACAGCGGCGCCTTGGCTTCAATGTCTAATAGACGAATTTGCCGAGAAGTTCGGAGGTAAAAGGATTGCAGCAAGTATACGATAAGGAGGAATAAGGGGACCGATGCGGCAAGATATCTGCCGATGGCGCATAGAATTATGAGTCGTATGAAACACACAAGCGTAGCTTTGGCGTGTTAGCGGAATTGAAGCTGGGTGTTTAGGAATAGCAGAGTAGTACCGCTCGCGAACTGCACCGCATATATTGGCAACTGCATATCGACCAATTCCAAGTCTTGAGAGAATCTTGTAGCTGGTCAGTCAAATGCAATTAGAGGAATGTTTCCCTACCTGTTGATCGTTGTACCCGTCTTTACCGACTCAGAGTGCGTTATCGGTGCAAACAAGGCCGCTTTCAGAAGCGCCGAATGGAGATTTATAGACGATCTGTTCAATATGTTGACGAACAAAATCCTACTTCCAATTAGTGATAGCTCAATTCAACGAAGACAGCATCGGACCAGCATCCGGTTATCATAGCTACCATTGAAAGGATAACCAGAAGACCATAAACTCCTAGATACATCCCCAGTCGTTGGTTCGGTCGCTGTTCGTTCGCCTCCACCCACCATTGCAACCAGATGGCTGTAGATGTTTAGTAGATGGTATAGCACAAGACTTGGAATCGGGTACCTGAGAAGCTGCTACAGAAACACTCAATCATCGTGAAAGCAGAAAAGAGTGTCAGCAACGAGTATCCCGCAGTGCGAAAGTAATATGTATAAACAGACCATGAACCGGTCTGTCGAAGAAGATCAAGCTCCGCATTGAGATCCTCTCCACTCTCCGTGGAGTTTGGTCGCTCTGTGTTGTGTGACTTGTGTCGAGATACGTACTGTGATGTTTCGTGTGCTAGCGACTTCCGGTCTCTCTCGTCCTCGAGACTTTCCGGAAGATTCTCCAAATGGGCCTTGACGTACTCGTAAGGCCCTTGTTTGATGACGCTTCCGGTATCGAGGATAATGATATCTTCGGCGAATCTGAACGTGTCCACTGGAACTATATGTCAGTCTTTCGCTTGTGAAAGTGAGTCTGGCATCAAGACTCACAAGAGCTAGTGGCAATCACCACAGATCTTTGAGTGGAACGAAAGTAGCCATTCTTGCCAAAAATTCGCTCCGCGATCAAAGTGACGTTCCTCTGATCCACGCCAGTGAAGATATCATCGAGAAGAACAACATCGTGTTTCGAGTAGATTGCCCTCGCAAGCGCCTGGAGGATGATGCAGGTGTTAGCAATGCGTCTTCATCCGCTCTGATACAGGAACCGAAAGGAATGACTTACAACGCGCTGCTTTTGCCCCCCGCTCAAAGCTTTACCGTTGCTTCCCGCCACACGGGATCCGCCGCGAAGACTAGTCGCGAAATCTTCTTCAAGCCCACTTGCCCAAATGGAGTAGTCAAACCACTCAGCATCAAACTTGGAAGCGCCGAGGATGTTCTCGCGTACTGTACGGCCTTCAATCCACGGAACTTGTGGACAATAAGCAGCATTCGAATACGACCGCAACACAGATCCATGCCGGATATAGCATTCTCCAAGACATGCTTCCAGAAAAGTCGACTTCCCCGACGCTACATGACCTGTGATCACAGTGATACCCGGCTTGAGGACAAGATTGAGACCTTGCAGGACTGCAGGTCCATTCAGTGACTTGGCGATCGTGGCATGATTGAAGGATATCAAACAGTGAGCCGAGGATGTTATACGAGACTGTCGTTGCAATTCGATGCCAGTTCTTTCTGAATTTGTGAGCTGACACTTGTTGTGACAGTATGATTCAATCCGACCAAAACATATTGCGGTCTGGTAGAGAGCCGGGAGTGCTTGACATAAGACGAGCAACGGACTTGTGAGAAGCGAAATTAAGGCCAACGACGTGAAGGCTCTCTCTGCGAGGATCGACGAGTCCTTCTTTGAGACGGCAATAGCGGCATATACTGCGAATGTTGCGAAAGGTGCAAAGTCTTCGGGCACGTTTGCTTTCGATTGTTAGCTCCTTCTCTAGCTGGTGCTTCTAAACTACTGACATAGTGCGATCTGCCAGATAAGAAGCTTCCGGAACCGCTGTGATGTGCGTATCTCCAACTTCCGCAGTCGCGAAACAACGCCGAACAATATGCTGTTTAGCCCGAGAAAGTGCATTGCCTTGGTATCTTTGAGTATGCTGGAGGTAACTGAAAGACGAGCTTGCACCTTCTCGATCCACGCCTTCTGGGCTTCCGCCGAACGTGCGGATACCTGCGTCACAGCGGCCACAGAGGCAGTGGCGATCAAGACCGGAATCAAGCAAGCAAGCCCCACTTGCCGTTGAAGTAGCCAGATCGCGATTCCGACTTGCAACGCCGAGGCCCACGCTTCATGCATACTTTTAAGTGATGTCACGATACGTTCAACATCAGTGCCCATCATCGTGATTGCAGCAGCATCTTCGAGTTCTTCTGCATCAAGGCTGAGCGTGTGATGATAGATCTTGGATATCAGGCCGGCTCGGATTATTGAGATGCAGCGATTCGTTTGTCGCCAGTATAGTGCTGTCGAGAGCGCGAGGCCGAGATAAGACAGCACGTAGGCACCTACGAGCGCCGGAGAAAAGCTTTGAGATCTCGCTGACCTCGGATTCTGAACGAACCGTAAGGTTGCTGTGATGAGAAAGGGCTGGGTGAACAAGAAGCCGGACAGAAGAAGGCGAGGTAGAACTGCAGACAGCAAAGACCAGCGATAAGCCCGAAACGTGGCTTTGATGAGACGATGACGACCTCCTGAGATATTCCATGCTTTTTCAAGTTTGTTACCTGCCGTCTGTCCTCGCAGCTCGTCGTCTACTTCTGGAACGTCCTCAAGGCGAAGCACGGTTGAATAGCCCATCCGAAATAAAGTAATTGTATGCGCGAAAAAGGCATGACCCCAGATTCCTTGAAGACTTTCTTTGGGAAGATGTTGGTGCATGGACCCCAAGATGTGTCGTTTCTCAATCGACTCCAAGGTAGAAGCTCCCGCCAGGAGTATGCTGATCGCTAAGCTGAGGACCTTGCATGACGTAGGTGCGGGAATCGACCAAAGCGTACGGCAGATGGGTAGGCTGCAGAGAGTCGATGTCGAGAAATACAAGACGAGAATGTATGACGGTCGGACTGTGCGATGGTTCTCCAGGACGGAAGCGCATATGCTTACGAGAGTTGCGACGGTGCTGATGGCCCCGGCCGGCACGGAGGCACGAGTGTGAAGAAGGTCTTTCCTATGTCGTAGAATGACGAACAGGATTTGGAGTATGAGGAGAGACGAAAGCGCCAACTAAATGTGTGCGTTATTCACTACGAAGCCATCTAAGGGAGTGCGAAATGCGCACCACTTTGTAAATGGCTAAGCGGCGCGAGATGACTTTGACAGGAGATCTGAGTAGATGGATGAGCCGCAAAGGTAGTATGAGAAGAAGTATTGCTGCCGGTAAAACACTGAAAATGGCGTCCTCAAAGAATAGTGTGAAATCAAAGTTGCGGCAATGAGGATTGACTCGAGGACCAAATTCGTCGTCATTCGAAAGCGAGCACGCGTAGAGTGCCATCATGAATTTGTCGTCCTAGCATGATGGGATTCGAGAAGAACAAAGGACGCGCCGTAATGGATCGGTGGATCGCGGTGTGGAGTAAGCAGGAAGCCCACAGCTCGGCTCCGGTTTAGGAAGGCGACACTCAACTACTGTGAAGGGTAACGCGCTGCGACCGCGGTTTGATCCCGTGATATAATTTTGCTCAAAAAAAAAAAGCAGTAACAGACTTCTCAATTGGTGCCACTGGTAGACGCAACTCAAACTGGTGACCCCAGCATGATTGGAGCACTTCCGATAGGGTTATTGGCTGCTCCAGAGTGGATGAGAGGCACACGTGATTTGGAGCGGGCCGCTGCAGGATAGCACTTTTTCCTTCTTGCATGTCTCAGGATTTTTCAACATCCCATAACCTCATCTGGTTCGATGCGAGCGGGAAGCTGAATGATGTGGATCGTACAGCATAAGACCCGATCATGACTGTCCATCTCAACACCGCGTTCTCAAATGCTCGTCGAGTGTCAAGTGTCACTCCAGGACATCGGAGCCAAAATGAGTCTGGTGGAAAGCCGTCTGATGATACCCCAGATGTGTCATGCTACGGATTGCTCAGCAGACGCGTTATGGCTTCCCCACATCAGGCTACAGTGAATTGCAGGCCAGAGTAGAGCACGAAATCACACAGTAACGATTGGCCGGGAAACCCAAAAGTGCATCGAAGCGTATAATCTATAATATGAAAGCGCAAACCTCTGTATATGAAACAGCCCCAAACGAAACGTCATGGCGTTGAGCGAATATCCACAGAAACCCCCGTGAGCGCTATCTGATCATCGCTTCTTGTCGAGATGGCGTAGTCCGTGAAGATAGACTTGTTGGATGTGTTCGCTTTATCTTGGCCCGACTGCTGAGCAGATGCCTCCGTGCGAGAAGAGCTCATCGTGGACATTGCCTTCTTCGATCCCAACATGTTCCTGATAGTGGACGATACTGGGCTGAAGAATTCTTTGGTTGGCAGCAAAGACCGAAGTGTAGGGAGACATGCGCAAATGATAGCTGTGGCCAGCTGCAACCAAAGCCAGAAGAGACTGTCGATCACGGCGCCTGGTACGGGTTAGTGGATGAGTATTCTCGAGTTTTGCCGTCTTACCTTTCTTGGTCGGATTATAGGTAAACGCGATACGGAATACGCTAGTCAGTCCGACGCTGTTGGTGTCAGTTATGTCGTCTCTGAGCAAAGAGACGGGTACTCACAATCCACCCATTAGAAAGACAAATGCAAGACCAATCTTTTCCTGCAAGGGCAAGTGCAGGATCTTGATTTTGCTGATCGGAAGAATAACCAGGAATATGTCCAAGACGGCGTTTAGAGACTCCATGCTCACGAAGAGCGAATTGAGGCTGAATGCGCAGTTGGGAGGTGTGGAAAGATCCCAAGATCCTTTGATAGGATTGCATCGGAAAGTCGCCGCAAACCATATAACGACCGGCCACATCAACGAGACGACTCCGTATACGACCAATATTCTTCGGAAGACCGGGTACACGCCAAAGAGGCGATTGTAGAGGAAGATTACGCTCATGCGACAGAGGGTCAAGATCGTGGACATGAGGAAGATTCCGGCGAAGGTCATCTACGCGAGTCAGCACCGTCTCGCCCCACGTTCGCGATTCAACCTGCCTTCAGTGAGATGGTGAGCTGCCGCTGACTCATGATCAACGGGTCTATACCCTGGTAGTTGTTGACGATACCTATGAAGCGGTCAGGATGAGGTATGCCCGAGAGCAAGGTGTCGTTAACAAACGTACCCCACCACAACGTGATATTGTTCGCAAAGAATATCAGGCCGGCTGCTAGAGCACACCAATCGTCAGGCCCGTTCTTCGCTCGTAGCCTGTGCCTCGCCCAGAAACGGGCACCCACCGCCAGCATGGTTGCTGCGGTGAGCACCGTTGACGTTATGAGGAGGTCTCTTTGGTTCGCGACGTATCCCATGGTTGCGACGAGGGGTGGTGGATGGAAGACCAGAGTTGGACGTCGACGAAGGAAGACGCATGACGCTTCCCTCGTTGATGGAGGCTGATGCCGACTATATCTTTCGGGTATAGTCGACGGAAGGGTGCGAACTGCCTATCGGACTTGGGTGAGACGTAAGCACACTGATCAACGTCTCAGCTGTCTGGGGCATACCCCAGCGACCCCCTAGCTAGAGGACATGTGCAGTAATCTGCAGTCATCTCAGCCTTTGCCGGCGCGTCTATCGGGAATCAACGAATCCTTTCGCTAAGCCCGGCGGTCAGCACTCAAGATGGTGCGCACTGCGACGCAGTGTGGGAGTACAGACGAATTTGCAGGCTTCCAGCCATAATCCTGAGTGTCCAGCTGGGAGTGGTGTCCCAATCATGGTTCCCCTAGGAAAGCCAGCGTGCCAGTGAGGTGAGATGAGTAGATTGCGTTGATGCGACACTCGGGGACCGAACGGATTAGGAAGGCACTGGAGGCGCCGAACTCCAAGCCAGGGTTGGGTTACTAACGCCTTGCAGCCGTGTCACGTGAAGAACAGTCGAATTAAACGACGATCTACCCGGGTGGCGCTGGACGGGGCGTACAGACGCGAAGCAAGGGTAAGGGCAACGTCCTGTAGATCTCGGGGACCATCGAAATGAAGTCGGACAGTATTGCAACGAATCAAGGCGGCGGCACCCGTGGAGATCTGCGCTTGCAGGCGTGTATAGTGTACTAGTTACAAGTACAGGTTTCTGATCGGCGCGACGCCGTACAAAAGAGCCTATAGCCCGGTTGTGCAGTCAGCCTCGCCTGCCAAAACAAGCGAGTAGGGTTGATTCGTGGGCCGGCATCTGTGCTGCCATCCCATCTATTGTACTTCACCGGCTAAAATCGCCCCTCATCCTGGAAGACTGTATCATGGCGACTGGTCATTTATTCGAATGCAAGCTAGCGTTGGGGCCGTCAGATCGGAAGAACGAAGTGCATGGACTTCCAGCAGGGTGGTGCGACACAGCATATTGGGCTCCCTTCGACGTCGTCGACTGAACTTATCGTCTCGACAAAGTGCACCGCCGTCGAATTGTTCTTCCGATAGCCAAAACCATGGCACCGCCAAAGCTGACTATGCCGTTCAGGCCCACGTCTGGCTTGAAAGAGAAGGAATCTTCTTCGGAGAATGACGAAACCGTGGTTATTGTGTCGGGGACACCTCACAATGAGACGCCACTTTCAACCCAGCATATGCGACAAAACATCGAGGGGATGAGGTTGAACATACTGGTCTTTTCGCAAGTCAACAACGCGCAGTGCTCTGTCATCTCTGCTAACACTCGGTAGTCTATGTCTCTGCCTATTCCTCTCCACCCTCGAAAGTACTGTCGTTGGCACTGCACTCGTAGCCATCACGAATGAATTGAAGGGCTTCGAGATCAGCAGCTGGATCGTCACCTCGTACTTGCTCACGTATACGGGTATGTCACCCAAGCCAAGTTCTTCTCCACCGAAGTCGCTTGATTCTGACATGGAGCCCAGGATTTTTGACGGTTCTTGCAAAGGTCAGCGACACTTTTGGAAGACGAAATGTCATGAGTCTGTGCATCGTTTTTTTCATCATCTTCTCGATTGCTTGTGGAGTCGCACGAACGATGCTGCAGCTGTGAGTCCAAGGACCTCGAATCATACCGCCTGGTGTTCCTTGCTGATGTAGAATAGCATCGTATTCCGGGCTTTGCAAGGCATCGGTGGAGGTGGCATGTATACGATGACCTTTGTGATCCTCCCAGAAATGGTACCTCCGTCCAAATATGCTGCATACTCTGGTATCATTGCGGGAGTTGCGGCTCTCTCAAGCCTGCTGGGTCCCGTGTTCGGAGGCGTTATATCTGAACAGGGCACCTGGAAATGGATTTTTCTGTTCAAGTATGTCATTGATGGCCCTTTAGCCCTCCATTACTGACTCAATTGATCCAGCGCGCCAGCTGGCGCCGTTGCTTTGCTTCTCTTCCACTTCACGCTACCCGCACATTTCCCGTACTCGCATGATCACGACTCGCCAACCAAGCTCGCTCTCGGACAAAAGATGCGAAGAATCGACTTTCTAGGTGTATTTCTACTGTTAGCTTCGTCCATTCTACTCGTAACAGGCATCCAAGAAGGCGGCATACGATACGCTTGGAGTAGCGCAGTCGTTCTCGTACTACTAATCCTTGCGATTGTCCTCATGATTGGAGTCACTGGATGGTCGAAATACTTCACGTACCGAAAGACGATGCAGGAATCCGTACTTCCGTGGACGATCCTATCGGATCGTTATGCCTTGGGACTCTTGCTCGTCTGCTTCTTTAGCGGTCTTGGATTCATCACCTCTATCATCATCCTGCCGCAACATTATCAGGTAGTCTTTCGAGACTCATCCTCAACAGCAGGCTACCGTCTGCTTGCTATGACCCTCTTTACGCCTGTAGGCTCCGGTGTGGCTGGGTTCGTTCTACAGAAGCTTCGTGCACCGCCTTTGTATGTCCTGCTTTCCGGGTTTGCCTTCATCATAGTTGGGACGGGCCTCTCTACAATCACCACACATTCGTCCGAGAAGTTCCCTGCCGCCCAATATGGGTATCAGATCATCATGGGTTTCGGATTCGGTATCAATTTAGCGACAGTTGTCATGGCGGCTCCCCTCACATTCACGTCTCAAGACCTTGGTGAGTTTGCTTTCGTCTTCGACACGGAGAGTAGTGCTAACCAGCTGCAGCGTCTGGAATGGGCATCAGCAATCAATTTCGCGTTCTCGGCGGAAGCATTGGAGTCGCCATCTGCGCGAACATCCTCAACAACCACATCACAGATCAACTCGACGGGATTCTTGACCCCGTGCAGATGAAAGGGTTGCTGGCCTCTGCGCAGGCTCTGGCGTTGATTCCACCCGAGTTGCGAGAGGTCGTTCGAGAGGCGTTCGCTGCGAGTTTCATCCAACAGATGCAGGTCATCCTAGGATTGAGCTCCGCCGGCTTTCTTGCGACCCTCCTAATGGTGGAAAAGAGGCCGAGATTCCAGCATTAAGGCTCGGTATGCGGCAGGGTACACTAGTAGTATTATGTCAGATTTGATAAATCACAACGGGCGGCCCTATTGGGTAGCTGTTTAGACCCCTGTATCTTGCGCAACCTTCCGTGCTCGGACCCCTGCAGCTCAGCTCAGCTCTCCCGCTCCAGTGTGCGACGCCTCTGCGCTCGACACTTCTTTCGCAGTCCAAACCTTCTCTCTGCTTGTTGAAGCTCCAAACTCTGATACGCGTCATTTTCACTCCAAGCAATCTTCACGATGTCTTCGCAAATGCGACTCATCGATACTCTTCCGCCGGCGAACAGGCAGAAGCCGTTAGAGGTGTTGGCTTTGGGATTCAGTAGGACTGGTTGGTCTTCTTCTCTTCGTTGGACGAAACAGTAGCTGACTCCTGCAGGGACAATGTGTACGTGCCGGTGCCTTTGACGTCGACTGGAAGCTCATCTACGAAGCGCTAAAGAGGGCCCTCGAGAAGCTCGGATACAACGTATATCACATGGAAGAGTGTGTCACCAGATGGCAGGAAAAGCATATACATCTCTTCGAGGAAGCCACGAGAGCGAAGTTGCTTGGCCAGGGAAAATTGTGGACTGGTGCTGAACTTGACAAGGTTCTGCAAAACTACACTGTATGTGCGGATATTGCGAGCTTTGGCTTTCGCTAAAACCTTTCCGTCCAGGCCATCGAAGACATCCCTTGCCTTCACTTCGTCGACGAGCTGATAGAACACTTCCCGGATGCGAAGGTTGTACTGACGACACGAGACGTCGACTCATGGCAGAAGTCGGTAGAGAACTCCATATTCGCGATTGTCAAGATGCGCATATTGCCATTTATGGCCGCCATCGATCCGGTAAGGTTTTCTGGCTCCGACTCTATTCAGTGTCACTCACCTTTCATTTCATCAGCTTCTATGGCGACCCTACCGATTCCTTCTCCAGTCGAGCGTAGACAAGTGGACAGACGGTGACTTGTCCAACACGACGGCTCTGCGACGTACCTACACGGATCACTATGCGCACATTCGCGCCATAGTACCTCCAGAACGGTTGCTGAACTTCCACCCAAGAGATGGCTGGGCGCCGCTTTGCGAGTTTTTGGGCAAAGAGACGCCCAAGGATGAGCCGTTCCCGCGAGTCAACGAGGCTAAATCAACCGTGAGACTACACTACTTTATTGTGGTGCTGAGGCTGTGGCATATTGGACGGAAGTATTTGGCGACGGCTGCTGTTGTGGGACTTGCGTATCTACTAGCGCGGTGGTGGAAGAAGTGATACGGAGTCTTACTTGCGCCGCTTTGAAATACCAAATTTTGGCGGTGAAGGCGGTCAGAAGGTAGTGTATCGAGTTTAGGCTTTGACCCACGTCAGCGAGATGAATAATGTCCCGACACCGTTGCACAGAGGCGTTGTTCAGCCCCAATGACGATGCTTGAGAGATGCCTATTCTTCGCGTGAGACGCAGCTGATGCGTAAAAAAATGAGTCGCGTTACACGCTGCGCATACTCTGTCTTGGTCGACCGAGCGCCGATCATGCCTCTTGGGGTTCCGGAGAGTAAGGCATACTTCTAGGCAGTTACCCCACACTATCGTACGAGACCATTGGCCACCAACGAAACGGTCTACCAAGTACCCGGAGATAGCCGTTCAATGACAGCTAAAAAGATGAGCTAACCCGTTAGTAAATCCCCGGTAAGAGCGATTATGCACGCGGGGCCAATTCTGACCATTAGCTCGATTAAGGATAAGACACATGTAACGTTGCGCAGCTCTCACAAATCAAACGATGATTAATCTCGCCAATGCCACCCCACTCATCCTGATCAAGTATCGCAAACTTCTTGTGTGGGGAGCCGACTAAAGTTAATCCCCGAAAACAAATTGCTTTCTACAGGGGTCTCAAGAGTTAGGATGTACCGTAGATCTTTGGGGATCACACTGGGTACCGTGCGCTGTCCCGTGGCCCCTATCGTCTTACTGGTAGGGGGTTTTTACCGCGCGTAAGGCTAATTCTTTGTTCGTTGTTATGCATGTGCGTCTTCGAGCATGTGATTGGGGAAATATCGACCAGGGCGGTCGTAGATGCACTTCAGCTTGCAGCTGAACGAACCCTGGCGGTTGTTTCATCGGAAAAATATGATAATATTCGCACGAATGGCCCCAGCGAGCTTACTATCAATAGGTCATGGATAAGGCAAAGTCCCCGAAGTGGCGCAGACAAAGCGACACGTACGAGGCTTCTTCCGAGGAACGATAGTCCTCATCTTGAAAAGCGGCATAACTACGCTGCACTCCCCTTGTGATGCACGGTAGCTACTCAACCAGACTCCACTTACCCAATGTACATGTTCTTGAACCATGTCATACCGAGTCGATCAACATCATGATACCTCTTTCGACGAGGACGAAGCTCTACATCCGAGTCCGGGACTAGACCGAAATCCTTTCGCGCGCGATGGAACGTATTTTGAAAGTGACTCTCAAGAAGACTCAGAAGCCACTGGCAGCGGCGACAATGGGCGCTCACTCGAACCCATTGCCATCATTGGGCTTGCCACCAAATTTCCAGGAGATGCTGTGAACAGCGAAGCTTTTTGGGAGACGCTGGTGAAGAAACGAAGTGCCTTGTCGAAGGTACCAAAGGAACGCTATAATGCGGACGCTTTTGTATGTTCAGTACTCGGGCATCTCCTAATATATCAACGAAGTGCTGCTCACACGCTGTTTAGGATGGTCCAAGCCAAGGACATTTCATTCGAGAGAACCTTGGTGCATTCGATGCTGCATTCTTCACCGTCTCGCCCACGGAAGCCGAGAATATGGATCCACAGCAACGATGGCTGCTGGAGACTTCTTACCATGCTCTAGAGAACGGTATGTGCTATGGTGACATCGAAGATGAGAAGGATGGCGTCTAACCCATTCATAGCTGGAATCAGCCTCGATCAAGCAACGGGTTCGCAGACGTCAGTCCATGTCGGATGCTTCACCCATGATTTCGAGAAGATGGTGCAGGCTGATGTCGATCTCCCCGGAAGACACAAAGTCCTGGGCTCAAGCAAGTCTATCCTCGCGAACAGAGTCAGCTGGTTTTACGACCTCCATGGCCCAAGTGTAGTAGTTGATACGGCTTGCTCGAGTAGTCTGGTAGCATTACATGAGGCTTGCCAAGATTTGCGCAGTGGCAGCGCGGACATGGTAAGTTTCCAAAGTCGGTAGTCGGTCAACATGCTGATATTCTAGGGCATTGTCGCTGGCGTCAATATCTTCTTCGATCCCGCTGGTACAATGAATATGAGCAACCTCGGCTTCCTTTCCCCCGAAGGAAAGTGCTACAGCTTCGATCACAGAGCTAATGGTTATTCGAGAGGGGAGGGTGTCGGAGTCGTCATTATCAAGCCTCTCTCGGATGCAATTCGGGATGGGAACTGCATTCGAGCAGTCATTCGCGCCACGGGATCAAACCAGGATGGTAGAACGCCAGGTATAACTCAGCCCAGTGGATCCGCACAGGAACAGTTGATTCGGAATACCTACAGAAAGGCAAACTTGAACATGGCAGCTACCCGGTACTTCGAAGCGCATGGCACTGGCACCCCGGTCGGTGACCCAATCGAAGCCAAAGCGATTGCAAACGCTTTCAAGGATCCGCATCGCGAACCGCTCTATGTCGGAGCCGTAAAGTCCAATGTTGGCCATCTGGAGGGTGCAAGTGGGATAGCTGGACTCATCAAAACAGTGTTAGTGCTCGAGCGCGGCGTGATACCTGCCAATATATGGTTTGAGCGCGTCAACCCCAAGATAGACGCAAAAGCCTGGAATCTCGTTTTCCCCACTGAAACAATACCATGGCCATCTACTGGGTTGCGGAGAGCTTCAGTCAACTCCTTCGGCTTCGGCGGTACAAACGCACATGCTGTGCTCGACGATGCGTACCATTATCTGGCCTCTCGTGGCTTAGATGGGAGACACTGCACCAAGTATCAACGAAGTGGATTATCCAACGGGCAACTGCAGCCTGGAATCGATGTCAACGTGCGCCCAGAAGAAGAGATAACTCGGATACTTGCGCTATCGGCATTTGACGAAGCCGGCATCAATCGCCTCACCTCCACGCTTCTGGGTTCTCAAATGGCGAGGGGCAACGACATGTCGCTTGAAGACGTCGCTTACACGGTGAACGAGAAACGCACCAAGCTGTCTTGGAGATCTTTCGCAATCGCTACCTCTCAAAAGCCCTTCTTCGAGCTGATGTTTTCGGATCCGGTCCGAGCGACGAATGAGAATCGTCTCTGTTTGGTGTTCACAGGCCAAGGAGCGCAGTGGCGGCATATGGGAGAAGGGTTACTTCGATTTGGCGTGTTCAATAAAGCCATCGACGACGCTCAAAATTTCATCAGCTCACTTGGATGCTATTGGTCTATAAAGGGTAAGCGTCAGTATGAGAGCACATTCTGGGAATTTACTGACTTGTAACAGAGGCTCTTTACATGAAATATAAGCCCGAAGATGGATACTCCGACATCAACCTCGCGCGGTTCAGCCAACCTTTGTGCACTATAATACAAGTCGCCGTAGTCGACTTGCTCGCCTCCTGGAACATCAAACCGGCCGTCGTTGTTGGTCACTCGTCGGGTGAGATCGCTGCGGCATATTGCTCCGGCTCCATCTCCAGAGAAACAGCATGGTCAGTCTCGTATTATCGCGGATTAGCAATTTCACAGGCTTTCCGGGATCAACCCAGTGGCTTTTCGATGATGGCCGTCCAGCTCTCAGCAGACCGATTGGCCCCTCATTTGTCTCCGTGGAACTACTCCTGTACAGAGAAAGATCGCATTACAATTGCTTGTTACAACAGCCCTTACAACGTCACTGTATCAGGACCAATCCAAGGCCTGGAATCTCTTGGATCTTCTCTTGAGCGACACGGAGTCCTGTTCCGGAGACTAAAAGTAGATGTTGGGTACCACTCTCAACAAATGAACGAAGCCGCAGAGCTGTACAGGCAATACCTCGGTTCGAACTGGCCGACGAGAGAGTCCAAAGCAGGACCTTTGTTCGTTTCTACGGTCACCGGATCGCAAGTTACATCGCATGAGCTCCAAACGCCAGAATACTGGGTGTCGAATCTTCTTAACCCTGTTCGATTCAGCGACGTTATGTCCTCTATACTTTCTTCGGCGCGACACTACATACTTGAGATTGGCCCCCATTCAACACTGCGTTCTCCTATTCGAGATGTCCTGAAAAGCCTTGGGAAGGATATCGGCACATGTTACTCTTCCGTTTTGGTCCGAAACCACGATGCCTTCGACACAGTGCTGGACTGTGTCGGCAAAATGTATTGCTCTGGACAAGATATTGATCTGGCTATAATCAACGGCGACCTTGGGAAAACGAAGACACCGCACATGCTGACCGATCTCGCTCCATATCCTTTCAATCACACCCAAAACTACTGGGTTGAAAGTAGGCTAGACCAACTCTTCAGGTTCCGAAAAGCCGGCCGCCATGAACTGCTTGGAACGCCGGTCTCGGATTGGAACGAGCTTGAAGCGCGTTGGAACAACAGATTGATCATGAAGGATATGGAGTTTTTGAACGACCACAAGGTGAATAGTTCCTGTTCAGGCATAATCTTGCGTCTCTGACTAAATTCAGGTTAATGGGCTGACGGTCTATCCTGCCGCTGGCATGCTTGTCATGGTCTTAGAAGCAGTCCAGCAACTCCTTCCAACGAAAAAGACAGTGTCAGGATACCGTTTCAAGAACGTTGCAATCCAGAGCGCGATCGTTCTCGAGCAAAATCCGCAGGGCGCAGAGGCGCAATTGACCCTGCGGCCCTGCTCAGAAACAGCCGTCAATCCCCTCAGCAAGTGGAATGAGTTCCGCATTTGCGTCTACGAGAACAAAACATGGCGGGAATGCTGCACAGGTTCCGTTATAGTGGAATACGACGAATCCGCATGGAGTCCATCTGGCATCGCTGAGACCGAGCAACAACACGCTGTCTACAATTCTTCTGTGAGGGAAGCAGAAGGAAAGTGCGGGATTTCGCTGGACAAGACGACTGTTTACAACGCTCTCGAAAAGATTGGCCTGGGGTACGGCCCAACATTCCAAGGGCTGCGCAATATCCGCGTCGACAACCATGGAAGTGCTGTCGGTGTTGTCGATTTGCAGCATTGGATGTCCGTTGATACGCAAGGAAAGTGTAAACCGCATCTCATACACCCAACGGCTCTCGATGGTATGCTTCAACTTGCTTTCCCTGCTCTTGCTGGATCGGCTCTCGAGAGTATTCCTACAATGGTGCCCACGTGCATTAGTAATATTTGGATTTCGAAGGATGTCAATAAGTCCGCTGAACATCGGCAATTGAACACTTGCGCTACGTCGAAAATGACAGGACTGAGAGAGGTGCAATCGTCCCTCGTGGCAAGCGATGTCTCAAGCGGTCAGGTGCTAGTAACGGTGGACGCTTCAATGACTGTCGTTGGCTCAGCTCGTTCGGCAGAGTCCGAAGATCGGGATATAAGCCGGCGGCTGTATAGGGTTGATTACCACCCAGATGTAGCGCTTCTCAACGATCCAAAGCAGCTGGATGCATCTGGAAACCTTCGCTCAATCCCCGATGAGGCTGTATCTGAGATGGATGCGGAAAAGGAACTGCTATGTCTCGCCGCCATAGAGACTGCTATTCACGACCTCCCTCCTTCGTACACTGCGCCTACTCCACATCTACAACGTTATGTGGAATGGATGAAAAGGCAGCGGAGTCCAGACAAGGAATACCCTGAATCCTGTACGGTCCCTAAAGACTGCTCGGAAAGAGATCAGCATCATCTCCAGAGCCGTGTTGGCGACCTGGACGCTGAGGGAGCCATCCTTGCGAAAATCGCGCAGACGTTGCCCAACCTCCTAAACGGAGAAGTTGACCCGTTGGAGTTCCTCTTCTCAGACGATCTACTCGAGCAGTTTTATCGCGAGTGCCAATGGACAGTGGGAATGAAGGACCAAATCCAAGCTTTTGTTGGGGCCATGGCGCACAAAACTCCTGGTTTAAGGGTGCTCGAAGTTGGTGCTGGAACGGGAGGCATGACATCTGCGATGGTTGATGCACTCGGCTTCGGCGTACATCATGGTTCTGCAGCTGGCTTGCTCCAAGAGTACATCTACACCGATATATCCCCTGGCTTTTTCGTGCAAGCTCGAGAAAAGTTTCCCGATCCGCGAATCCAGTTCAAAATACTCGACATCTCTTCCAACCCCAGCAGCCAGGGCTTCGAAACCGGAATCTTTGACATCATAACGGCTTCCAACGTTCTGCACGCCACGCCCGACATTGAAGAGACGTTGAGAAACTGCCGATCGCTCCTGAAACCGGGCGGAAAGCTCATTCTCCACGAGATCATGAATCCAGACAGTATCAAAATGGGCATGATCTTCGGGTTGCTACCGGGCTGGTGGCTTAGTAAAGAAGAACATCGGCAGTGGAGTCCTCTGATGTCGCGGGCGAAGTGGGACGGGTCTCTTGCGAAAACGGGATTTTCGGGGGCAGATTTGATGCTCGAAGGTGTGTACGCGGAGCCAAGTGAGACGCCAGCCCTTGCGGTGCTCGTGTCGACCGCGATACCGGCGACGCCTCATGCCCAGCCGACGCTCGAAACGGCTCCGACAGTAACAGTCATCTACGACGAGTCGTCCAAAGCTCAATGTGAGATTCTTGAACAACTTCAGCACCAGCACGCTGCGTCGAGAATAAATGCCAAATTGGACTACGTCAACATGAGCTCCGCACTTACAACAGTCTTCGAAAACTCAACATGCGTTTTCCTACCCGACTTCGATCGACCTATGCTTCAGAATTTGAGCAGTCCCGACCTTTCTCTAATCAAAAAAATCTGTTCCGAAGCGGACCGTATGATATGGGCCTGCACGGAATCAACAAATCCCGCCGCAAGCCCAAGCCATGGGCTTGCGAAAGGGCTAGCCCGTACTGTCGAATCCGAAAACCTCGATTTCGGTTTTGTGACCATTACGCTCGATGCGTCGTGCAGTAGTGCTCATGTCGCTGATCATGTATGGAAAGTTTTCCTGAAGAATTCAAGAAGAGCTGAAGAGGGGTACGAGAACGAGTACGTCGAGCGCAATGGCGTGTTGTGCATACCGCGTCTCGTAGAAGCTCCCGAAACCACGTCTCAGGTCTACCCCGATGTAGACGCTCCTCAGCTCGTCTCGCGGAAATGGAATGACGAAAAAGGAAAGCCACTCAAGCTGGTGGCCCAGACCGTGGGCCTTCTCGATAGTCTTGGCTTTGAAGAGTTCGAGATGGACTCCGCCGCTCTGGCGTCGAATGAAGTACAGGTCCATGTCCAAGCTGTTGGCCTGAACTTCAAAGACGTCCTCACCGCTCTTGGCCAAGTCAACGACAATTATCTTGGGAACGAACTAGCAGGCGTCGTGACCGGTTTAGGATCCCCCAACACATCGAACCTCGAGATCGGCGACGTGGTTATTGGAGTACATACGGGCACAATGGCGACCACAGTTCGATGCAAAGCCTATCAGCTACACAAACTCCCAGCCAATATCCCATTACTGACTGGAGCAGCGCTGCCTTTGGTGTACTGCACAGCATACTACAGTCTTGTGACATGGGCAAGGGCGCAGCCGGGCGAGTCGATTCTGATCCATTCCGGTGCGGGAGGCGTAGGCCAAGCAGCCATCCAGCTGTCCAAGATTTTGGGGTTGGAGATCTTCACCACCACATCGAGCGACGAAAAGGTCCAGCTGTTGATGGATCTGTACGACATTCCAAAGAGCCACATCTTCTCAAGTAGAAGCCTCGACTTCGCACAAGGGGTCAAGAGAATGACCGGTAATTCTGGCGTCGACATCGTTCTCAACTCACTTTCTGGTGAAGCGCTGAGGAAATCTTGGGAGGTATTGGCACCGTTTGGGCGCTTCATTGAGCTCGGAAAGAAAGACATCCACTCCACAGGAAATTCAGCTTCCGGAACTCTTCCGATGCAGCAATTTGCGAACAACGTCATGTTTGCGAGCGTTGATCTACCGTCTCTCTACAAGACGAGAGACCGAATTACTGACGTGCTGAGCGCAGTGGTAAAACTTGCTGCTGAAGGCAGCATTACACCTCCAGACCCGGTCCAGGTGTTTAGAGGAAGCGAGATACAACAAGCTTTCCGACTCATGCAAACGGGGAAGCACACAGGGAAGCTAGTCATTGAGTTTGCCGACGAAGATGCTGTCGACGTGAAGAAGTTGAGACGGACGCAAGTCTTCGACGAAAACTCGACGTACATCATTGCTGGTGGTCTTGGTGGTATTGCAAGAAGCATCTGCAAATGGATGGTGCAAAAAGGAGCGAAACACATCGCTTTGCTTTCGCGCTCTGGAGTCCGTGATACGGAAACGCAGTGCTTCCTTGATGATTTACAGTCAACGGGCACCGAGATAGCGGCTCATGCGTGCGATGTGAGCGACCCAGATCGACTTCGAACCGTCCTGGATAGTATCGAGAGCACAATGCCACCGATCAAGGGCTGCATTCAGGCAGCCATGGTACTCCAAGTAAGCAAAAAACGGTTCGCCATGCGATCAATACTAACCATGAGCTAGAACATGACCTTCAACAACATGAGCGTGGAAGCCTGGGCCGCAGCCATAAGACCCAAAGTCGATGGTTCCTGGAATCTCCACACCCTGCTACCAAAGGGTATGGACTTCTTCCTTCTTCTGTCATCGCATTCAGGCCTCCTCGGAGCCCACGGACAGTCTAACTACGCCGCTGGAAACGTCTTCCAGGACGAGCTAGCCCGCTACCGCGCCACCCAAGGGGAGAAGGCGACGTCTATCGATCTCGGCAGCATGTCAGCCATCGGATACGTAGCAAAGAACACCGACGTCATAGCGCAAGCGCTCAAACAAGGCCTGGAAGACTTCAGCGAACAGGAACTACTTTCGCTACTAGAAGTCTATTGCGATCGGGATCTTCCGATGCTAAATGCTTCCGATGCTCGAATTGTGACGCCGGTTGGCATACCGGCAGTCCTGGAAGCGAATGGAATCACAGAGCCGTCGTGGATGTCCAAGCCTGTCTTCAAGCATTTGCATCAAATCTCAATAGCTGGCCAAACCGCGTCTGCAGAAGCAAAGCCCACTCGATCCTGGGAAGCGCTGCTTCGTGAAGCAAAGACCGTCCCTGACGCAGAGAGTACGGTGCGCGAAGCCATTCAAAAGCAGCTTGCGGGCCTCTTAGCTATCGGCATGGACGATGTTGATACAAGCAAGCCGGTGCACTCTTACGGCGTCGATTCGTTGGTTGCAATCGAGCTGCGCAACTGGTTCGTAAGGAGCATCGGTGCCGACGTTGCTGTGTTTGAGATCCTCGGAAACTCTACGATTGCGAATCTGGCTCGAGATGTCGCTGGAAAGAGTAGATTCGTAGACGTGCCGAAGGAGTAGGCACGTTTAGGAGCGTGGTACAACACTAGCCGGTTTAGTAGCAGAGAGCAGCGATGAGGAGAGACGAAATGGAACGTCGAGGGGCCTGTATACAGAAAGATCTACATAGTTTCAGTAATTCGTAATCCGAATGGAGTAGTAACCGTTATTTAGCAGACGCTCGAGGAAAAGGATGATCTTGATACGAGTACGTCGGGCTAGATTTCCGCCGACTGCCTACGCGGTACCACGATCTTGGCACTTCCAATGGCGTCATGACTTAACCGAACGGAATGATCGCAGCAACAACGGATGACCGTGACGACTGTGTGACGCATAATAAGCCTTTGCGAATAAAGGTAAGTATAGGACGAGCTGTACAGAACTCAGCTGTCATTCCACAATCTCTCAATACTCCTCCAATGCGATCAATCTCCACCCTAACTTGCTCAACATCATTCAAAGCAGCCACCAGACCCCTGCTCTCACAGCTCAGACAAACTCCGCGCATCGCAACCATAAACATGTCGACAGGCGGACCAGCAGGCATTTCGAATCTCAACATTGAGTCGAAAGACGTCCAGACCGCACCTGGAGTTACGCTATCTGAGGAGCAACGCACCATCGTCGGCTCCGTCCTGGACCTCTTCGCCGGTCGGCCTTCGCTTCCAAAGCTTGCCCTCTGGCGCGACGATGCCACGTTCACAGACCCCCTGACCATCGCTACCGGCCGTGACCGTTTTGCCGCCCAATGGTACGGTCTGCAGTCCGCCTTTTCCGAGATCGAGCGTCTCCATCACAGCGTGAAAGATGCTGGGAACCCCATATTGCTCGATTTGAAAACGCGGTACGTGGTGAAGGGTATTGGAAAGGAACAAACAATCCAAAGTCTGGTCGCCATCCATACGGATGAGCAGGGAAAGATCAGTAAGGTCGAAGACAAGTGGGACGGGAAGCTGCCGGAGAGTGGAATTGCGAATGTAAGTTCCCTTTTCCAGTTGTTGAACCCGTTTTGGTGGGGCCACTATTGGGTTGGATGGGGGTTCTGGGTATGGAGTTGGACGTGGGAGACACAAGCCTGGCGGGTGCGTGCGTTCCCTGTGCTGGCGTGTTTTCCTATACGGTGCTGTCGAATCTTCGCTGACAAGTCTACTGCAGGCTTTCCGACACTTGAATGCTGTTACGGTTCCCAAGATGATCAACGTGCCGAAGAATGCGGAGGAGGATGCGAAGAGGGGAAACTAATGAGTTATTTCCGATTAAGATCAGGCTTTCTGCGCTCGCCATAATGTACATGTACTCGTGAATCGTTGCGTCATAAACTTGCGACCCATGAAATAGCATCAGCCTCATTCACTTACTCATATCCGTTGAACATGTGCCCAATTGTAACATGAAGGGCTGCCAGTAGTGCACCGATCCCAGATCCCAACATTCTCGTGTTTTGCATGCCATCGTTCACTATTAATATTGTACCGCATGCACCCTGCGTGACTCGTGGAAGATCTGGACCACTCATCGTAAGCGTCTGACAGAAGCCGGCTGCCGGTGCTGTTGTGGGCTGGTTGTAGACCACCGCCGTCGTCGTAGGTTGGACGTATGCTTGGGTTGTCTGTGCTACGCCGTAGACTGTGACGGTGCTGACTGATGCAACGTTCACGCTTCCACCACAGGCATTCCCGGAAGGACAGCAACCGACCATGCCGTTCGTGTTGGCTGGTACTGCACATGTATATCCGCTGGGGCAACACCTGCGACACATTAGACAGACTTCGTATTGCAGGGAGAGGCTCTACTCACCAGCTAGGTTGACTTATGTCGCCGCAACTCAATGAAGCGTAGCTGGGGCACATGTTTGTGCCCTCTGCTGTAACTGCCTGACCATTGGGACTGACGATATACACTGCGCCGGAAAATGGCGCATTGTTTGTCAATGTCTGTGCTTCTGCTTCTGGGATGGCTTCGGGATCTGCTATAGCTTCTGGTTGCGCCTCTGGTGCCGCTGCGCACAAGATGGGAAGCACAAACGGAACGGCGCGAAAAGCGCGATACAGTCGCATGATGTTGGATATCGCAGAGCACTCAAAGCGAGACAAGAACAACGAAAAGAGCGAGACTACCAGATGCGACCCGAAATACTCGAGACGGAAGTTCGGAACACTAGACGGAGAACTTCCGACTGGGCTGTCGCATGCTTTAAAGGGCTTCAAGCACCCTCAAAAAGCAAGCTACCATAGCTCCGGAGCTGCAGCTTGATGGTCAGCGGCACAGGTCATGGCAACAGATGCCGGCTTGGTAGGGTAAAGCCTGATCGGTATCTTGGAAGACTTGGTTCCCCCATGCGAGCCAGCCGCACCAGCTGACTGTAGTGTAGTAACAGTTAGCGGTGTTGAGGTGGTTGGGGTTTCGTCGACCGGGAAGCCTGGTTCGGGAAGGTTGCGGGCCCTCTTTTGAAGCTTTAGTTGTCATCGCGTATGGAGCCTACGTGGATGGTTATTGCCATGGGCATTGCCATGGGGCCTTGTTTCTCCCTTGTCGAGATCATGCTGGCCTCGGAGCCGGCTCAGACGGTGGCGCTAAGGTAGTGGTGTGGTGTGGTGAGCGTGCATGTGCCGCGGTCATCTTGCAGCTTCCAAGGTTGCGGTCCGCTAGCCATTTTTAGCTTAGCCAGTCACGTGCTACCGCGGAAGACGCTTCCCACGCTACGCGTCACCCACTTGCCGCCCACCACCAGCATCACTACCACAGCAATGACATGTCAACGCACCAGTCGACGCAGAACTATCGGCTCTATCCAGCGTACTGCTTTCGAGCATCGCCTACTTACGATGCCTGGGTGAAGATAACGGCCGCAGACGTCCAGGCACTTCGATCAGAGCCGAGCTTTCAGAGTACGTTCCCCACAACACCGCCGCGATCGCTACTGACACGTTGCTGGTAGGCCAGCACATATACTTCCACCTCAACCACCCCATACGATTCGTGCGCCTCGTTGGCGTTGTTGTCGCGATCGATGACATCAATGTCAAGTACACAACTCTGACGCTGGACGACGGAAGCGGGGCCAACATCGAGGTCAAGATCGTACGACTTACTCCAGAAGTTTACAACCAGGTCGAGAGCCCATCGAACACTATGATTGACAACGTAAATGTCGCCAGCCAGCCTGGCGTTTTCGAGGTCACCGTCGACCACCAACAAGTGGAAATTGGAACGGTAATCAAGGCGAAAGCAACGCTGTCAGAATTTAGGGGCGCCAAACAACTCGAGCTGAAGAGGATATGGATAGTATCGACGACAAATGAGGAGGTGCAAGCTTGGGCAGAGACCGCTGCGTTCAAGCAGACCACTTTGTCCAGGCCATGGCAAATCAGCTCAGCCGAACACAAACGGATCACGGGTGAGATCAAATCGGAGCGCAAGAAAATACGGGACTATGAAAGACGCAAGGCGGACCATGAAGCGAAAAAGAAAGAGCAAAGCAAAGCACGGGAGGAGTATTTGGCCCAGAAGGAGGCCAAACTGGTAGCCAGACGGCGCAAGGAAAACGTCATGATGAATGCAGGGGCATTGATATGAGATATATCAAAGACTCCCTCCTGCAGTTGCCCGATACCACGACGTGGAACTAATAGCATAGCCGGCCGCTCAGATAACGCATACAATGTCTCAAGCGACGATTGGCCATGTAAGCAAGCATGTATGCATGCACCCATTCGCTTGCATGCAGATGGCCCCGGAGAAAGTTTGACAGGGCTACACACATAGGCGCCTCCATTGATCACCGCGTTGGGACACTTCAACTGCAACATTGCACGCCTAAGCGCCATGTCCAAACTTCCAGAAAATCCAAAGCGCTTATTTGCTGTAGCATGCACACAAACACTCGGCGGCGCGTACATTGCGAGGCATATAATAGGGCCAACCGCAAAGAAAAACACTGTAGCTGCCTACGCCGTGTGTCTCCTCACTCTGCTTCTTTGCTTCTTAGTTATCATCGCCCCCAGCGTTATCGTTCATGTCGCCAATCCTGCCTTCAGCGGCCCTGAGCCTTAATGCTACAGGAAGTGGTATTCACGTCCCCAAATACCCTCCGGATCAGCTCCAACACGTCGAATCACAGCGCTTCAAGGCACGTTCGCCTTACTGGGACAAGAACCAGGGTGATGACGATGGGTTCTTCTCTTACATAGACGAGACCCTACCACCGTTCGACCACCGGGAACTGAACTACGAGCCTTTGCTGAAACCGCATTGGATCCGAGTTCTGAAGCTTGAGCCAGGCGTGCTGTACAGTAGCATAAAATGTTCCTTGATTCATGTCAATCTGGACGATGCTGAGCATCAAGAATACGAAGCTATATCCTACACCTGGGGCCAGTACTACGACAACACCAGCTATGCGTACTCTGAAGCTGGGTATAAAGCAGGCTCTTCAGCCCTGCTCATTTGCAACGGCGTGTGGGTAACAGTAACCATAAGTCTATATCACGCGCTGCAGCTCTTCCGCCGAACGGACCGACCCCGATACCTCTGGGCAGATGCTTTGTGCATCAACCAGGGCCATGCAGACGAGAAAACACACCAAGTGAACATGATGCAGCTCATCTACAAGAAAGCACGAGAAGTCCTCATATGGGTCGGTTGGCGGGACCCCCACACCATCGAGAACACAATGCACCGCCTCTGCTATCTCGTCAATCAAGAGTGCTCGGACGCGGTGAAGGAGTCCCGTGCAGACAGGGCGCTATGGTATGATGACGGAGGAGCAATGGAGAAACCTCGTATTAGCGCGAGACCTGCGTCAGTCTCGTCCTTTTACTCCTCCGACGAAGAACCCATCGATCCGAATAAAGAAAAAGTACCGCTTGAACCCACGACGCTAATGCCGCTCGTCGCCCTCTTCGAAGCGAGGTACTTTTCGCGGTTGTGGGTGTTCCAGGAAATAGCGCTATCGCCATTAGCGACTATGTTTTGGGGAAGGGCGAGAGTGACGTTCGAGTGGGTTGCTCTTGTAGCCGATCTCATCGAACGCCGGCACATGACGGAGTTTGCCTCGTTTGACGATGCATCGGCTGGGTTGCGGAATTGTGCGAATATGTATAACACGTGGAAGGGTGCGTATGCCAACGATTCGTTCTTCGATCTCTTGCTTGCGACGCGGGGACTCAAGGCGCAGGTGCCGGTCGATAAGGTGTTCGGGCTGCTAGGCATCACGACAAGAGATTCGGAGCCGCAGGACGGAAAGGGGTTTGTCGAGGTTGACTACAAGGCGGGGAAATATGAGGTCTTCAAGAGAGTTGCGGAGAAGGTGTTACTGCAGGCCCAAGACGTGAGATGTCTTGCTGCTGTGAATTGTGCAGATGGAGGGTGGAAGGAGGGACAGGCGTCGTGGGTCCCAGATTTTGCAGCACTAGGGGAGGTGTTCCTTCCCGCGCTGAATGCGCATGCACATGGGGACACTCTTCCACGGGTGATCAAGTCAGTGAAATGCGGTGTGCAGGCTTGTTTGTCGTTCGATGGGATCCAAGTGGATACCGCAGCTCAAGTCATCGACCCCAGCTTCGCACCAACCTCGCATTGGCGCAGTATCAACACTCTGCACGCCTTGCAAACCCTCATCGCGGCCCTCCAGCCCACCTACCCAGACGAAACCATCGCACTCTGCTTGACAGCAGGCATACCATCCCTAACCAGCGCCTTCGATTCCACCAGCAAAGCTAGCTTCCTACGCTCGTTCACGAATTGGCACCCATCGAGCCAGCCAGATGCAAACACAGATCAAGCTCAACAAGCTATGTCCCCGCTTCCGGAAACTTATGATGCGGAGATGAAAGCGGCGTATTACTTCTTTCTCGCGAGCGCGAAAGCGATGCAGGGAAAATGCTTGTTCAGGACGAAAGAGGGGCGGTTGGGGGTCGGATTGAGAGGGGTGCGTGTGGGGGATGTGGTGGTG
>Ga0247733_1000275_pt1 | contig 40465 bp, 36 predicted proteins | sample UWRJL043104R2_FD_180932 | JGI IMG/M metagenome (GOLD analysis project Ga0247733, IMG submission 180932) | Plant litter microbial communities from Arlington Agricultural Research Station in Wisconsin, United States - UWRJ-L043-104R-2 | ecosystem: Environmental > Terrestrial > Plant litter >...
AAACTATATAATATATAGTTATATACTATATATAAATCACTACTAAAGCTATAACTAATAGTAGTAAATTACTAAACGTAAATATACGAAAACCTAAAAACGCAAGAACTTAACTTGCGAAGGTTTTTGAAAGGAAGCGTTCTAATAACGCTAAAATAAATTAGTAATTAATTTATAATACGTAGAGTAGTAATTTATTTATTACCGCGCACACGAAATATTTATAAAATAGTTCTATTTATATTAATACGTTATGTAACACAAAAGATAGGGAATACTTTTAGTAAAATTCTAAAATATTAATTCCGACTATTTAATATAGACGTTAAATAAAACCTAAAATAAGTATAACGAACTATTATAAATAGTCTAATACGCATAAACACGCGCGTAAGATAAATAGTTAAAACTATCTAAAACACGGGTTAGAAGCTCCCCGAAATTAATAGTAATACGGATAGGAACCTATCCGAAATTAATAGTAATGCGGGTAGAAACCTATCTAAACTACCAACCTAGTATAAGTAGACCTATAGGCAGTACCTTTGTAAATTAGACAATTCGATATATATTCTTTACTACTATATCCTTTTTCACACTCAGAATCTATTCTAGGGAGATTAATCTATAATTTATAAATTAGGGTCGTTACGGCTATAATTATTAGATAGAAAGAAAGCGGTTTATATTTAAGAAAGATAAGATTATACTTACTAAGAAGCTCTATAAGGATTACGTTACTCTCTAGTATACTTATTCTAAGTATCTAATCTAGCCCGAGATACTAAATATTCGCCTTCTTTAGACGTGCTTCGGATATAATATTAACGTAGAAACCCTCTACTACTATAATATCTTTAAGTAATAGATCCTTAGTGTACTTACTATATAGATTAGTAAGAAGCTTTATAAGTAACCTATTACTAGTTCTACTAATTAAGAGCACTTAAGTGCCTACTTTAATATTTTTTAGAGAGGTTAATTTCGTATAAGTACTAGGTATAAGTAGGTATTAATTATTAACTAGGTAGAGGGCTAATCCGCCGTTAAGTATAGTATTCCTAAAAAGTAGGTATACGTTAATCGATATTATACTAAATACTCTAGAGCGTTTAATTATTAGATCTATAATTAGGAGTAGGTTAATTATTAAAATTATAAATATAAAAATCGAGGTAAAACTCTATTACCTTAGAACTAAAAAATCTACGAAAGTAAGAAACGTAAAATTAATATATCAAGAATACAAACGATATTAAAACTTCCTAATAACGTTAGAAACTATATAATATATAGTTATATACTATATATAAATCACTACTAAAGCTATAACTAATAGTAGTAAATTACTAAACGTAAATATACGAAAAACCTAAAAACGCAAGAACTCAACTTGCGAAGGTTTTCGAAAGTAAGCGTTCTAATAACGCTAAAATAAATTAGTAATTAATTTATAATACGTAGGGCGGCAATTTATATATTACCGCGCACACGTAATATTTATAAAACAGTTCTATTTATATCAATACGTTATGTAACACAAAAGATAGGAAATACTTTTAGTAAAATTCTAAAAATATCAATTCCGACTATTTGATACAGACGTCAAACAAAACCTAAAACACGTATGACGAACTATTACAAATAGTCCAAATATACATAATAGACTATTGTAAATAGTCTAATGCGCATAAAACACGCGCGTAAAGACAAATAGTTAAAACTATCTAAAACACGGGTTAGAAGCTCCCCGAAATTAATAGTAATGCGGATAGGAACCTATCCGAAATTAATAGTAATGCGGGTAGAAACCTATCCGAACTACCAACCTAGTATAAGTAGACCTGTAGGTAGTACCTTTGTAAATTAGACAATTCGATATATATTCTTTACTATTATATCCTTTTTCACATTAATTACTAATACTACTAATCCTCCGGGGAAGTTTACTAATCTATTTAGAATTACTCTAGATAACTAGCCCTTATTAGAGACTAGCTTTTAAAGCGCTTTCTATTCTAGTTTATTAAGACGTTCTAGGATTTTCTAATATTCTTATTATTTTATAATAATTAGTTCACTTCCCGAAAGAGATTTTCCGGTAATTATAGTCTCTAGCTTTTAGTATATAATCGGCGCCTATTTATACTAAGTAGAATTCTTATAGAAGTATATAGAATAAGCTCTTAGCCCTAGGCTTATATTCTACGTATAACCTCTAAGAGTAGTAAATACTCTAGATCCTTTATTAGTTATATTCCTTAATTAGTATTCCTAAAGTATTATTAAGAAGATTCTTCTAAGATCTTCTAGCTTAGTAGGCTCCGTGCCTAGAGCTATATATTTAATATATTTTAAGAGTTATTTATAGCCCTAATCTAGTACGATTTTTATACTAATTACGTTTAAGAAATCTAGTATTATAATATAATAGAGCGAGATAGTCGTTATATAACGCGTGGGTTATATAGTAGTAAGCGGCCATATCCTTCGGTAGCATACTTTAAAGAATAAAAAGTCACCTCTCTCCTAAGCTAATAGGCCCTCGGGGCCCTTTCTATAATAATTAGCGACTAACGCGCGACTCGAACCTATTACAACCTTAGCCTTAGAAGCTATAGACGGAAAAGAGTACTTAAGGTCCTCTCGGATTCGTAGGAAACGTAAGGAGAAAGTATACTAGTCTTTTCCTAGCGCGTAACGCGCCTAGAGGTATAGTAGTTAGAACTAAAATCTAAGAACTAATTAAGTAAGTAACCTCTTATTTTATCCGATAACTCTATTAATACGTAATATTCGCGATAAAGCTATACTAAGTAAGAACTAGCGCGAATAAGAAGGAATAGAAGGAATAAGTATAGAGGCTACGATATAAATAGCGCGCCGGACTTATTAGCTTAGAGATAATTAAGAACGCCTTAAAGGGCTATTTAGAAGGCGGGAATAAGATAAGTAGTAAGAAGTAATAATAATAATAAAGTATATAGAATAGATTAAGTAACGGCCGGATATAAGGAACTAATAATAAAGGTAAGAGTAAGAGTAAGACTAGACTAGACTAGACTAGACTAGACTAGACTAGGAACTAACTAAGACTAGATTGAGACTAACTAGAGTAAGGACGGAATAATACTAATATATAAGAAGCTAGAAAGAGATAGTATAAGAATTAAAGAGATAAAATAGAAGAAGGGAAAGGCGGTATATAGAAGTATATAAACTATAATAAGAAGTATAAGAAAAAGTATTAATCTAAGAGTAACTAAAGTTATTATAATAATACTAGGTCTAGACGTTTAACCCTAGTATAGCCGTACTAGATTAGAGATAGATACTTAAGATAGGCGTAGTATTATCTATAACCCGCTAAATAGAACTAAGGCTAGCTTAAGTACGACTAATACTTAAATATTAACTAGAAGCTTAAGTAAGGAACCTCTAGTAGCGAATAAAGGGAGCGTATAAAGCGTAGATAAAGATACTAAGAGCCTATTAAGTAAGATAGTAGAAGTATTAGTAGATATTAGCTAATAGGTAAAGGGTATATACTAATTCCGTATCTATATAGTAGAACCGGCGCCCTTCTAATAGAGTATAATTCTAAAGTTTAATAAAGATAATATAATAGCCTTTTTAGAAGAGTATATTCGCGGGTAGATTATTATAACTAGACCTAGAAAGTATATATTAAGAGAATTATTAAGTACTATAAAGAGGATCTAAAGGATATTATTAAGTATTCTATAGAGGAATAGACCTAGGTATAGGAAGAGAATAACTAGATAGTTCTTTAGCGAGTAATATAAGATAGATTTAGAGCTATAGACTAAGCCTAGCTTAAGAAGAGTAAGAAAGTCTTTAAATACTAGCTAAATAACTACTAGGAAATAAAGAACCTAAGTCTCTAAGACTACCTTAATATATTTAATATAAGATATAGTAAAGGTATAAAAGCGGGAACCTTAATTCTCTCTATAAAAAAATACTTTCTAGTTAGAGGCTTAGGAAAGGAAGTAGCTTTATATATCCTTTAAACTTTTAACCTCTTCTCTAGTTAGCTATTAGGATTTAATTTCTAGAAGATATAGTATTATCTAGCTACTAATACTAGAGCATAGGCCGAAGAACTATTACTTAATCTCTTTAGACTAGTAGTATTAATACCTAGCTCTCTAGTCCTAAGTAGTGCTTAACGAGCGCTAGGATTAGTAATAGTAATATAGTCCCCTAAGCTAATACTTCTAACCTAGCTAGTTACTAATAGTAAATTAAGACTATAAGGAAGTATCGGGGTTTAACGGCTACTAGAATTAATTTCTATAGATATAGAGATTAACGCTCTAGTATACTATCTTAGAGATATATAATTATAGAACGCTACTATCTAAGATTAGAATCTACGTAAATAAGAGCTACTAAGTAACTACTAGATCTAGTAGGAGGTTAAGATAAGACTTATAGGTCTATAGTAAGTAAAGTTAGCATTAGCTCTACTTCTAAGCGCCTATTAAGTACTAATAGCTACCTAACGCCCTATAGCCGCTCGACCGATATAAAATAATATAGTAGCGGTTTTATAGAGATATATAAGCCGTCTTAGTCTTATATAAGACGACTTATATGCTTTATACTATTAAAGTACTAGCTCACTCTAATACATTACTTTGGAGTAAGTACTAGGGAATGGATCGGGAGCAGCGCGATTATATAATCGCGCTAATAGTATAGTTAAATAAGCTATTAGTCGGCACTTCTTTCTTATATAGCAATAATATTCTTTTTATTTATAAATTAAGCTATTAGCACTATAATCCTTCGATAAAATATTTAGCGTATACCGCGTACGGGCGCGTATATAAGATATACCTTTAGTCTAGAAAGTATAGTAACTATTTAAAGCGTAGCTAGCGGTATAATATTTATATTATAGAGTTAGAATTTAAGCGTCTATTAGTAGAGAAAGAGAAACTATAAATATAGATTAAAGAGACTTATTTAGTATAAGATATTATAATAAAGGCCTATAAAAAGATATTAAAAGATTTACGCGTTACGTAGGCTTATAAAGAGTAGTTATATCTATAAATAGATCTAATTAATTATCGTACTAAGGAGGCTATCGCGGTTAAGGAGTAGAGTATTAAGAAATAAGAGTTAAGTAAGACTATTAAGTTCTCCGAATACCTTCCTAATAGTTCTTTATTAGCGCCTACGACTTAGAGTACTTTTAAGAGTTTATCTACTAACTTTTAGAAGCGTTCTAACTTTAAAGGAGACTAGTTACTAGTTTCTAGTAGTTTCTAAGATTTTCCTTAGATTCCTAAGTATTATATATATTTAGCTAATCTTTCTACTTTACTAAATACTTCCGCTAACGCCCGATCTTTTATAAATTTAAAATTTTCTTAATACTATATTCTTTATTATCTAGTTTAACCTCTATTTTAAGTTCAGCGTCTAGTAGTATAATGGGCTAGGCCTAAGAACCTTAGTTGGTAAACCTCGGAGCTCCGCCCGCTCCGAAGTAACTCCTAGGAGTTCTCTTTAGAGTAGGTAGTATATATATAAGATCTCCGGGACCGGAACTCCATAGCTTCTTATTAAATCCTTAAGTATTCTATCTAGTATTTATTCTTAGCGGCCCGCCCCTTATATAGGATTTAATTAATACCTCTCCCTTAGCCACGTCGACGGACTAAGCTAAGTTCCCTAAGAAAGGCCTTCGAAGGAAGACCTTCCTATTACCCTATATCTAGAGTAGGACTTAACTACGCCGGAGCTATAAACCTAAATCCCCTTTACTTAGAGAAGCTTATTACTTAAGCTAGAGAGTTAGGTTCCTAAGGACTTAATAATAGTAATATAGAGATACTTCTCTAAGAATCTCTCCGGGAGAAAGTAGGATATTTAAAAGTATCTAGAAAGTATCTAAGTATTATATAAAGTAGTTAGGAAGCCTAAGAGTAATAGCGAGAGTTAGCTTATATTACCTTAAGATAAATATAGAACTAGTAACCTCTACCCCCTATACTAATATATAGATTAGATATCTCTTAAATAAGTCTATCCTTATAGAGAGAGAGGACGGGAAGAATAAAGATAATAAAAAGATAACTTAAAAACTTAGGTAGCTAAGTTAAATTCTTATATAAGTAGAACCCGGGAACTATAAAGGCCCTAAAGGGCTAGAGTAAAATAGATATTAGAATCGCGTAATATATAACTTCTATTAGTAGAGATAGCCCTATAGCTATACGCTAGATAACTAGATTTACTTCTAAAGCTAATACTAAAATACTAGGGAATATAATAAGACTCTATAGAGATACGAATATATCTAATAATTTATCTACTTCTTCTAGATCTTATTAAGACTATTATTAAGATTACTACTATCTAAGTTATTTCTTATAACCTCTCTAATAATCTCCCTCTTCTCTCTAAGAATATTACTACCCTCTAGGTTATTATTATAGCGACGAGTAGGAAAATAAAGCTAGAAATAGTTAATAATATTAATAATATAGCGAGATAGCTACTAGATTTTACTAGTAATCTAGACCTACGTATAGGATTAGTAAGGGAACTAGAAAGAAAGAAGAGAATACTTATAAGCTAGTTAAGTAGAGCGGCCTATATCTTAGTAAGCCCTAGGACTATAGATATAAGGTCTACCTTATCTAATAATTTACTAGAAGAAACTAGTCCGTTAGAGTATATAGTCTTAGTCTAAGAACTTTAATACTTATATAGATTAATCTTAGTATTAATAGTAGTCTAGACTTTATTAAAGGCTAACTAGAGAATCTCCGTATTATAGTCCTAAGTAAGATAATTACGTTTAATAAGCTCGCGGAGTATACCGTAGATAGTAAACTAAATATTCTAGTTAAGCCCGGTTATAGTATATTAGTAGAGACGCTTAGTAGTAGTATAAAGTTTATAGATAGTAGCCTTACTAGACTTCTAGACTAGATATACTATAAAAGACTAGAGCTCCTTCTAAGCTATATCTAAAAGATAGTAAATATAGATAGATATTAGTAGCTTTATTATAGTATACTTAATTATATTAATATTATAAGTAGAGATACGCCTAGGAGTAGCTAAAAGAACCTAGATAGTAGACTTTAAGGTATAGAAAGAGTTAGATCTATAAGAGATACTTTAAAAATATATTAATAGAAACTCTATAAGAAGAGTAGATATAGATACTTATAGGCGACGTATTCTTATTATTAGAGCTAGAATTAATTAGTACTAGTTTAAAAGTATCTTTCGGCTACTTAACCCTCTAATACGTAATAATATTAATATTTTAGATACGCGGAGTCTCTAGCTTAATAGTTAAAGATAGATAACCTTTAGACTTTAATATCTTAAGAGGGGAAGGGCTAAGAACTCTATAGATAGATAGTAGATATATAGTTAATCTTAGTAGCTTATAAGAAGTCTTAGAAAGAGAAAAGAAGACTTTACGCTTAGAAGTAATAAAGGTATCTAGGTTATATAGTATAGTCGCGATAGAATAGAGAAGATAAGAATATATTAGTAAGATACGCGGGCGATTTAAGAAGGTAGTAAAGTAAATAGTAGAGTTAATAAAGTATATTAAGAATAAAGAAGAGAGAAAGTAAATTAAGTAGATAAGATCTTTTTATTTACGCTTAATAATCTATTTATACGCTATAGATTTCTTCTACTATATACTACTACTACTATAGTAACCTAGATAAAAGAAATTACTAAGTATAAATAGAACTAAGAGCGCGGAATTATAGTAACTAGACCTATACTATAGAGAGTATAATATTAGAAATTAGAACTAGTATTTAGATAAGATATTAGACCCCTAATAGGTATCTATAGAACTAAGCGAATACTCTATCTACTAATAGAGATTACTAATAAAAATAGTAATAGAAGTTAGTAATACCTATATATATTCTTTTTAGAGAAGGGATATCCGATATAGCCCCCCTAGTACGAGACGTTAGTAGAAGCCCTCTATAGTATAGCTAGTAAATTCCTAAACGGACTATAGATAATACCGAAAAGGTATTCTCTATTCTTCTCCCTACCTCTATATAAGGGTACGCGGAGCCGGGACGTAATAAAAAAAAGAGAGAAAGAGAAAGAGAGAGACGCTTATAGGGAGGAGAGGGGTTATAATAGGCTAGGCCTAAGAATCTTAGTTAGTAAATCTTAGAGCTCTACCCGCTCCGAAGTAACTCCTAGAAGTTCTCTTTAGAGTAGGTAGTATATATATAAGATCTCCGGAACCGGAACTCTATAGCTCCTTATTAAATTCTTAAGTATTCTATCTAGCATTTGCCCTTTGTTACGACCAGTCTTACAGAGCGCGGGGGTCTTACCTTATAAAGGGCCGCCAAGCTCGGAGACTAAATTACGGGGCTCCGGACCTACCAAATCTAATATTACGTAACTATAGGATCACGTATACTACTAGCGCGTTATAAGCGTTAGGAGATATTAAGGTCTAAGAATCTTAACGCACCCTAACTACTATAACGCAGGGTTGATCGTTTTTAGTAATAGTAATTACTTAGTAATTACTATTACTATCACTACTTAGTAATAGTAATTACTATTACTAGGGGTACTTAGTAATTACTAATAGTAATTACTATTTTTTTAGCAATAGTAATTACTATTACTATTAGCACTTAGTAATTACTATAGTAATTACTATAGTAATTACTATCTCTAAAAATAGAGTATATTATAATTCTTTTATATATATAAATATTTTAATTTAACTTTATAAATTTACTATTTAACTATATCTATTATTAAAGATAAATCTTATATCTATTATAGTACTAAAGATTAAGCTTATAGAATTCTTTATTAGTAATACTTTTATTATTTTATAATATATTTTACTCTTATTTTTGAGGACGGCGGCGAGTTGTGTGGACACAGGTAGAAGATGTAGCACCAGTGGAACGTTCTCCACATACGCGCTGTGATGACTGCAACGGTATCGGAGCCGGGGAGGTACCGTGCAAATGGACGCGCGCCCAGAAATGACATTACGAGGCAAAGTGGTATCTCGACGGCCAAGGCGATGCAGATGGAGTAGAAGGTCCAGCGTGTGATGGTCCATAATTGCCGCCAACTTGCCCGGAGATTCTCGACGTGGTCACCGAGAGATTTGCGGTGGTAACCCCATGAGTGCCCAACAAAGGTCAGGGAGGTAACTTCGAGCGCCATCACGGGAACCATGATGAGGCCCCACCGGATGGTGGAAAAGACGCCCCAGGCGATGGCGTAGTCACTCCCCATTGCGACGATGCCGTGGACGAGCCAGAGGTAGAGTGTGTTGCGAACGGCGGACTCGGTGAAAAAGATGGCGCCTGGTTTCGATAACGTCTGGAGTGCAGAAAGAGACGGTCTCGTTGAAGTGTCGGTCGCGCCGTGGTGGACTACAGAACTCTTGTGGATGGTCGTTGTGTAGATGAAGAAATATGCCAGACCGGCGATTGCGGAGGCCATGTTGCACGCTAGTTGAATTCCTGCTTGCATGTTGACGGTGGAGGTTATGCTGTTGACATGAACCTTTAAGATGAAAATCAAGTCGAGGATGATGTTAACGGCGAACTTGGTCAAGCTGATAATGAGGGGGACGTCCGGTTTAACCGACACGCCCGAGTACAAGTATTGACCGCATACTCAATCGCCGAACTGAAAGTCGAGAACGCAGCGATGCGGACATACGTCAACCTAGCCCCTCTAACCTCAATAGGCATAAATCCATCCGCAAAGTTCGACGCTCCAGCCAAGAAGCCGATGCTCATGATCAGGCCGAGAATATACTGGAAGACGATGAGGGTGTGAGTCATCTGCAGATGTTCGCGGAAGAGCCGGGTCTTATCGCCGATTATGAGATACGCGGCACGAGGTAAGCCTTCATTGAGGACCTACGATATTGACGTATCAAGTCAATGTATATCCCCTGATCAGCTTGGACGTAGGCATTCTTACCTCCGCAACGACGCCAATGTATGTGTACGAATCTGTCGTTACCACTATAGATGCATCAATGTTGGCGACCTAGAGTTTGGTGAGGGTCAAGTAGAGTGCCGGCAGGATGAAGCTACATATGTTAAAGGCAAGCGCGCCGGCGTATCTGAGAAACGTGAGTACAGAGTAGTCCCATAGCTTCTTTTTGGCGACGAGAGATTGAGAGGGGTAGGTACCTACGTCTCGCGATGCTTAGACAGCCTCAGATCTCTTTTCGCCTGCTCCTTCCACGGTAGATCTGGTCCCTCTCTACTAAAGCCTTGCGAAGGCTCGCCACTCTCCCCACGCTCCAATGTATCGGCCACGCGGACGTCGCTCGTGTCTTTAGGAGTAGAGGGAATCATTTCATACCGGCATCGCGAACTTCTCGGCCCGTGTGATGTGGATGAAGAGGGGCCGAACATCATAACCCCAAGTAATTTTCAGAATCTTCGCAACAACCAAGCAAATGCTTGTCACAGCAAGGCATGCTTATCTACCCGTGCTTTTACGTAAGTTCTCCGTGCTGTGGCTGCATCGCCGTGCAGTTTGCTTGGTGAAGGCGCCTGGTGTGGTTTGCTGAATCGGAAGGGAACAAGGCCGGGGGCGTGCGCGGTGGTGCCGTTCATCGGGTGATACTCCGCCCCGTGGCTCGCTGTTGATAGGAAGCGGAAGCGCGGGCTCGGCTTGCCATACATGTACGCAGCCGAATGCTCATGCACGGTGATGCGATTGATAGACCGGTTATCTTGTCTTACTTGGGATTTAGGTGCAGAGAGACCCCTTCAACACTTCTTGTTGCGCAGGAGAGAAGAGCATTTTGAGTGTAATGTCAAGAACGCAAGACTGGTTGATATAGGTGGATGTACGGGGTATCTTCTTACAAAGCGGAGATGAACAAAACTGGGACCGGGAAAGGAGGAAGGCATAAGTTCTAGAGTAAGAAGCAACCAGCCTCTCGGGTTCAAGAAATGATGATAACACCTTGGATTAAGGATGCGCATCATGAGCCGGCAGGGACCAACGACTTATTGGTGGGCAAATTCATCGTTACCCGAACATGAAAGAAACCCACTACCGGCGTCACCCCGTTCTCCGCCAACCGACTCCCCAAAGACAAATCGCACCCGGTCGCCGTGCTCTGAGGACAACCAGCACCAATATCTCCCACCGGTACTCTCGCACCGGTGCTCTCCACCACCAACCTCAGATAGCACGGAACCGACTCTCGCATGCCCACGGGTCAAACGTATACTCCTGCGCAGAGCTCCTGTGCAACTCATCCGCCACAAACGTCCAAAAGTTCCTCTCCACTACCGCAACAGCACGAACAAGCATCTCTGACATGTGCTCCTTCCCCAGTTCCCTCGCATCCTCCGCCAACGTTCTCTTCTTGCGCAGATTATTCTTCAGCTCTAGCTCCTCATTGCCCTCGTGCCGAACCCGCTTCCTACCCGCGCCGATACCAAAGCCTGAACCTCTGCCGCTGGAAGATGGGTCCTGAGTAGGGTTGCGGAGATGCATGTAATCCTTTGGATCGAAGCCAACTTCGCCCAGGGCGGCAGCGACACGCGGGCTGTTGCGGACGAAGCGGGAGTAGACGGCTTGCGAGGTGAGATTGCCGGGTTCGCCGCGCTCGAGGCGCTTTAAGTTGAGGTAGTTGACGATGACCTGCCAGGTCATTCGGTGATCCTGGCGAAGTGTTTTGATCAATTGGGTCTCTGGATCATCTTCGACGTGGCGGCGGAGAGCGGCAGATCTGAGTCGGTCTTAAGTCAGTAAAGCGTTTTCAGAGGAGCATCAGGGGTCTGAGGACGCGAACGGGAGCAGCAATGTCTCGTAAGAATGCGACACCTATGTCATGCCTATAAAACTCATACTTCTTTGGTTGGAGCATAGTAAGAGAAGTACTAATCTCGGCCTTGATGGCGCGGGCGCGCTTTAGGCCATCCAAGGTGTGAGAGGCGGTAGAGGGGACTGGCTCCGAGAGGGAAATTGACGGGTCCGAGTGCAGGGTGAGTTCATCTGTGGGGCTAGTGAAGTTTTCCATTGGTTCGAAGAGTGAATTCGGGGGTAGAAACAGTGGGCGAGGTGGGCGTCGAGGTATTGTCGACTATCGAGTTTTGTTAGCGTAAAAGGCACTACCGGGTTGCTGTATGCGGTCACCTATTTCTACGACTTCATTTTCAATTTTAATGTGAGAGGCACGCGGCTTAGCTTCGACTTCATCTGCGATTCGCGTGACCGCATCGCTATCACTTGGTCAGCCCGGAAACTGTACAGCCCTTCGAGGTAATACAGCCTTCGAAACACGTAGGTGAAGCTAAACTACTCGAACAATAACGCATTGCTCATCTCCGACATATCTACCGCTTGCTACTGTACTGGTACGACAAGTGCTAGAATTGGTGACTGGCAACAATGACCACCATAAGTAGAAGTTGGTGGAGGAAAGCAAAACGATTCACCGGGAAAGCATAAATCGTATGTCCTTGTCGAGCCCCTAGAGCTGAAGAGAACCAACGCATGTGGTTATCGTTGCCCTCGTGACGCACCGGGTGCAGAGCGGAGTGGGTGTGGAAGCAAACACCCGAGGGCGATGCGGCACGATGCAGTTCCCGGAGCGGCAAGATCTAGAGAGGGAGTGGTCTGCTGATGGACAGCAGCGAGAAGGGTTGCAAGCGCTTGTTGTAGAGTTGTCGAGTATCGATATTGATACGGACGACTAGTTCTTCCTGAGTCCTATCTTGCTTCTCGAATGAGTCATTCGGTACATGACCCCGAGGAATGAGCTTTAAGATGAGGAAACCATCTTTTGGATACTTCATCGCATTATCACTATAGCACTCGCCTCGGGTCTTACAAGTTCAACATTGCCGTACCCGAGATCGTTACGAAGCTCTTCTTGCCCGGAGTCACTGCTGAAACAGACAAGACATACAGAAGTCATCTCATAATGTCCATTATTGAAGTAGTGCGGGGTTGTCTCGATGATAATTCCGGAGTTGAGTCGTGTTGACATGAAGTGTTTCCATACACACTACAGCCAACAAAACACTCACACCACTACCCAGGAAACGGAAACACGGCCGGACTCTTATATCCGTTTGCCCCTACAGCCCTTACCCCAAAGATGACATTGTCCTTGCTCAAAGGCAAGGTCACACTTCCCACCATACCCACGTTAATCATATGCGTCCAAAGCGACCCGGCAACCGGCCTCCAAACAACCTCATAACTCTTAACATCAACATCGCTCGCAACAATCCACTTCAAGCGGGTGTTGTTATCAAGAGCTGTTGTGTCGACGGTGACATTACGCGGTAGACCCGGAGCCTGCGAGAGTGACCAGATAGTTGCGAGGTTTACTTTGCCAACGCGGGCTGTGAAGTCGAAGTCAACGAAATCGATGAGGTCGCCGTAAACCGTGCCGTTTTCGATGCGGACATCTTGGTGCTGGTGTGCGTAGTTCTCGTTGGGTTCGGTGTAGCGGATTGCAGGGAAGCCAGCTTGCAGAAAGGCCGAGTGATCGCCGCCGCGGAGGAATCGATCCAGACGGTAGATGATGGCGATATTCATGCCTGTGGCGTCGTTTGCTGCGACTTCGGATGAGAAGCGAGCGAGCTGGCGGGCAGGAGAGTCGTTCTCGCCGCCGATTTGTAGCCGTCGAGCAGCAACGGTGGCGTTTTCGCTTGGTGGAGGACCTTGTGCGAATGCGCGAATGGTAAATGGGTCTTTTTGTTCGCGGTCTCCAGTGGCAGAGCCGACGATGTCGCAGTTTAGCATGCCTTCGACGTTCGTACTGGAGTTCTTGAGGCTTTGCGCGAAGAACGTCGAGCCATAGAGATTTTGCTCTTCCCCGGCCACAGCACCGAGGATGATGGTGGATTTTGGTCGCTTCCTCGCTAGAATGCGTGCCAGTTCCATTGCGACTGCTAGGCATCAGATCTAGATAAGGTAGTCTGGAGAGGGACAACGTACTTGCAGTCCCACTAGCGTCATCGTTGGCGCCCGGAGCATCAGCAGTGTAGTCATTTGGATCCGTGACACGACTGTCATAATGACCAGTCATTACGTACACTCGCGACGGATCGCTTGAGCCTTTGATAGTTGCCAGAACGTTCGAGATCTTGACTGGGAATGTGATCCGGCTAGCCACGCCTTGGATATACCCAGGCACGCTGACCGTCATCCTGCCCTCCGACGTGTTGGCATACTTTTTAAACTCCGATGCGATCCAGTCTCTCGCCGCGCCAATACCACGTGTAGTGTCGTTCTGAGACGACAGGGTGTGGCGAGTACCGAAAGATACTAGCTTGGCGATGGTGGCTTCGATGTTCGCAGGGTTGATTTCGTCGAGTAGTCCTTTCAGCTCATCGTCCGGTGCTTGCGGTACTAATTCGACCCCAACATCCGATGGGGGCCATGCTGCGTTGGCGCAATTCGTATACGAATCGGAGTTGATAGCAACTGGCGGTGGTAACTCTCTCTCGAGAAGCAGCTCATTGCCACATACCGTGACCAGCAGGGTGGTGACGGCGGAATATAAAGTACTTAGACGCATAGTGAAGAACGGTACATAGACCGACAACCACGAGACATGTCGACGACGGCCAGACTCTTAAATACAATTGTAGCGATATTTGCCAATGGATGACGACAAGTGCGTTGACGACCACAGCCAAGGCCTATATCGAGCTGCCAGTACAAGTTAGAGGACAAAGTGTGCCTGACAACCCCTCACTTTGATTCGAGATTGCCAGTCTATCTACAAGGGCAACGGCTCGGCACCGTCAATATCGGGTATCGTGATTCGATCGACATGGAAGCTAGTTGCCTATTGCGGCAGGTGCGAAGCTCGCTATATGTATCACTGGCTAGGGATACATCACTGTGGACGTCGATTCGCGATGCGGCAGGAAGCGCATAGATTTTTGAGACGATCTCGGATGATGGAAACGACGACATTTTTGTGGCCGCGGTCATGCATGTGTTTGTCCAAGCGGCAGAGGTCTCTGCGCTGCACCGCGGAAATGCAATTACTAGGGCATCTCTCGGACTTGGAAAGCATCGATGTGTAAACTCTCATGACCACGAATGAGGTTCGGACGAGGACGAATCACCGCCACAAATAACACCGTGCCGTTCACCGTTGGAACGTGGCCGCGCTTACGGATCTAACCCTATCCATCCTAGTACATCTTGGCAATTCACCAAACCTCACCTCCACAATGGAGCAAAGGTGTCAAGAACGCCCAAACGTTTGCGCCTCAACGGCCGCCACACCGCATTCTTCGCCCACGCCCTACATACGCCTTCCCCTCTTTCTGCTGCCTCACTCCTCCGCACAAGTGCCCAAACCCAAACCCCGGGCAAACAATTCTCGGTTGTAGCACATCCGCCGCACCACCGTCACCACCACTATGAACGCTCTCTTCAACTCCGCTCTCCGCCAATCCACCTCTCTTAGAAAAGACCTCGACCTCTTCGCCGAAACGCCGACTCCCTCCCCCGCGCTCCAAGGCCAAATATCCGCCTCCCTTACCTCCTTCGCCCGCACAATAGACGATTACAACAAGCTCGCAAAACAGGAACCGGTGCAGACGAAGCAGGAGAAGGCGTTTGAGCGGGCCAAGAGCTTCAAGGCGGAGTTGGATGAGTATCGGGAGAGTTATAAGCGGGTGAAGAGTGCAAATGAGGATGTCGTATGTTGATCTACTGAATGCATGATTGATGAAAGGATGTATACTGATGGAATGGTGTTGGTTGTAGCAAACTTCGGCTGCGCGAAACGAACTTCTAGGCCGCCGTCCGCACCATGCGAGCACACCCGAAAACCCATACTCTCAAGCCTCGCTCAACGCAAACGCCACCACGCACTCACCGTTCGCCCCATCGAGTGGCTATAACCCGTCTGCCCCCAACGCCTACTCTGCGGGTGCCCTCGCCCACAACGACACTTCCCGCGAATCCCACGCCCTGCGGGAAAACTCCTTCTTCGCGCAAACCAACACACAGCTCGACGAGTTCCTCGACCGGGGACGCGCGGTGCTGGGCGATTTGGGGGACCAGCGGGAGATGCTGAAAGGGACGCAGAGGAGATTGTATAGTGTGGCGAATACATTGGGGATTAGTGGGGATACGATACGAATGGTGGAGAGAAGGGCGAAGCAGGATAAGTGGATTTTCTGGGCGGGGGTTGTAGTCTTCTTTTTATTTTGTTGGTTGGTGTTGCATTATTTGCGGTAAACTGGTGCGGGTAGCACAGGAGGAGATGTACGTGTTCGATTCTCGGTGTATAATTTGAGCGGACAGGCTTGTGGGTGCTATAGTGGGCATTGCATTGTCATTAGCGAGGCGTCTCTGGTGTGGTATGCTCCTGGGTTGAATGACGTCTTGAAGGATTCGGAGAGCTTAGGGCGGGTCATCTTTTCCTGATGTAGAGAGCTAGTTGGATAAAACTAAATCTTTCGTCTTTGATAATTGTAACATGCAGTCGATGAGCAGGAACTCATGCTGCCTTCTACACCTCGTACATGATACAACGTGGAAAGTCGCAGCGCATGTAAAGGCAAGCTGCAGCTTATGTCCCACAAACAAACAACAGTCGTGAATTTGATCGAGGTAACATCGTCCCAATATATGTGCTCGAAACAAACCCACAACGGAAAGGGAGTGTCAATTATGCGAACTGCGAAACGAACAGGTAAAAGAATAGCCTGTATTCCACCGTCCCCACCAAGACACGGACAATTTCCATGCACGGACGCCAGGAACGCAGCAAACGTAGCAAACAAAGCCTCCAATAGGAAATCTCTACGCTAATATGCTCCCCCCCATGGAAGCTGCAGCTGACCTGACACCGGCATCTGCACCGCAGCGTTGATCTCCGCCTGATTCCACTCGAGTAGATCCACCTTGTCACGTAAGATCTCCTGCTCCATCTTCATCTCATCCATCTCGGCATCACGATATGGGTCCACATAGCCCATAGAGACGGCGGGTGAGGGAAGCGGGTGGTACATTGGTTCTGGTGCTGGAAGAGGGAGGAAGCCAGGACGAGGAGAGATACGAGGGCAGTAGTGGACGGGAGGCATGGTGCGAGCTCGTGGAGCTGGGAAATAGTCCCGACGCCAAAGATGCCGGCCTCGACCAAAGCCTAAATCGCCGTTGTATTCTCGGGCGAGGTATTGGACGCATTTGTTGATATCGTGGGGAGGGACGAGACCTCTGAGCAACTCAATAGCGCGAGCCCACCCGTCGATGCTGCCTGGACGGTCGCAGTCTGCGACCGTACGTCGATGGCCCCAGAAGACGTCGATGAGGATAATTGCAAGGTGCCAACTTCCTGTTATCTCCGCGAGAGCAGCTAACGTGGCGAAGGCGTTACGGCTCCTTTGGAGGCCCCTGATGAGGTACGTTTTGCCGAAAGTGTCGTCATGAATGCTGCGGTCGATCATGGCGGCCACGTATGCCGCCAAATCATGATCCCAGGCGTGGTGGACCTTGAAGATGCCGAAAAGGGATTTAAGCACTCGAAGTGCCGACTTTCTTGAACGCGCTGGCAGATTCGCGCTAAGGGGCCTCACGAGTGACGGCAAGTCGAGTAAGTGGCCAGAGATGAAGTCCCAGACCAGAGGGAAGAAATGAACGAGTTGCTGGCTATCAACCTCGTAGGACCCATTACCTGTCCAAACGTCCACGAGAGCCATGTTGTATGTTTCGAATCGATAGACAACAAGGTCAATATTCAAACTAGTGTAGCAAGAACGCAAGGAGTCCAAAGTGATGAAAAGCGACGCCACGCCTAAGGGGAGACAAAGAGATCTCGCCTCTATATACCAACACAGGCGCCCAAAGGTCGTCCAGCCCAAACATGACATGATCACCTCACCATGTCACCGTTCCACAAACCAAAGTTTGCTATGGTGCTGTTGACGCGTTCGAGCCACTGCCACGGTCCCAAGTTCACATGCTCCAGTGGGAGCAAACAAATACGTACCACAAGATGACAAACCACCCAGTTAACCCGCACGACCGTGTGTTTGCCCGCATCCGCGGTCCACCGACCGGCGGAGGCTACGTGCAATACCTCCAGGGCTCACCGCCTCATTTCGGACAGTCAGTTCCGGTGCAATTTAGTGGGCTGTGATGCTGTATAGCTTGTCACCACACCTGCCGTCGCGTGGTTGAGGCTTAAGACCGATCGATGGTAATGACGAATCATGTTGCGATCTACCTCGGGTTATGCTAGCAGGTACGTAGGCATACGTAGGCAACTCGCAGCAGTGCAAAGTGATGTCTGCAAGGGAGAGGGGTGTGTAGGTGCAACGGTGCTGAGGAAGGCTCGGAAGAGCAATGAACGAGAGAGAGAGTGGCCGAAGCCGGGGACGCGGGTTCCGAGTGTAAGCGATCCATGCACGGACTATCGATAAGACCAGATTGGGAAGATCTGCCGCGCGTCTGTACCTCCCTCGGCAAATCTTGCCACATCCCCATTGTCCCGACCAGAATCTGGTTCCCTTTCTCATATGTTCTTTGGACCAGCACAGCAGTACATAGAAGCACGACGATTTGATATAACATGTATTTTCACAGATACGAATCATCGAGCTCGTTCGTCCCTTTCGAAGCCTGTGGTCGGCAGCATGTGGATCCGGGGGAGATTCTAGAAGCATGCCACGATGTGCCAATGCAGGGCAAGGTGGAGAAAGGGGACTCCTGGGCACGATGTGTAATGCAAAATATTGGAGCCGCACCGGAATTAGACGTGATCTAACCACACGAGACGTGAGACTTAGCACGACGTCAAACACGTGGTTGCGTCATGCGCGAAACGGGCGCTGCTAGCCCTGCCAGCTCTGCTAGCCCTGAAAATCTCGTCGCTAAACCTCAATTTCGCCATTCGGAACACTGCCATGCACCCATTTTGGGAAAGTCGGTCCGGTCCGCGCGCTATTTACGTAAGGCCGCGCGCGTCCGCGGGACGACAAAACGTGCGCACATGCAAGAGCTCTTTAGCTCCTTGAGCAGGCCGCGCCCACACCATCCATCAAAACCAACAACCCACCGTGGACAGCCAGCCCATCCACCTGCTTCCTCTCCGCAGCAATGGCAGCCGACACAGACGCGCTGGGTTCCGCCCACGAACTGCACGACCTCTCGACACACAATGCTCCCGACACTCACGATTCACCGCAATTGTCCGCCCCCCAATACGCGGAGAGGCGGAGGGTGCGCATCGACAGCTCGGCTGCAGAGATCCCTGGCCGTCCGCGGTTAAGCACCCACAGCTACATCGAAGACATCGACGGGACCATCACCGGACCCGATGCACACGATGCTGAGGCAGACGACCTTCTGCGCGCCCACCGACAAGACGATGCCGCGCTAGAGCACTTGGTGCACGAGGCCATAGACTCGAACGACGACGACGCATATGGCTACTCCGGAAACACACAAGGCGGCGTCTTCTACCAGCTCCTTCAAGCGTACAAGACGCCAGTGCCGGCGTACCCAACCGCCTCATCCGAAGCCAGCCTCACCCCGCCGGCGAGGCCCGAAATCTCAAGCCGCCCAGGCTCCTCTGGTTGGCAGACTCCGCGCAAAAAGAAATGGTACGCGGAGAAGGAGGGCCGCTCGCAGGACACGTTGGCCACGTTGGTAGGCGCCGCCGCCGAGCTTGCGAATCCCCGCAAGGAAGGGAGCCCGCAAGTGCGACGCCACCATAAGCGTAACAGCAGCAACCCCATCCTGTCCATGATCCGGAAGGTCAAAGAGGAGCAGGATGCAAAGATCAAGGTACACGTGGCGAGTCTGCTCAAGCGACAACAGTATATCATCAAGATGTGCCGCGCCCTGATGCTCTTTGGCGCCCCCACTCACCGACTCGAGGAGTATCTCGCCATGACCGCCAAGGTACTCGAGATCAACAGCCAGTTCCTGTACATTCCCGGCTGCATGATCATCTCCTTTGACGATGTGCTTACGGTAAGCACCCTTGCAATGTGCGTGCTAGGCCTAGGAGCCCTCTGACCATCGCTCTAGCACACCGCCGAGGTCAAGATCGTCCGCACTACCCAAGGTGTCAATCTTGCAAAGCTCAAGGACACACACGCCGTGTACAAAGAGGTTCTGCACGATGTCATTGACTTGGACGAGGCCACCACTCGCCTTGATGACATCATCAACGCGAAAGACCGTCACCCCGTGTGGTTGTGCGTCATAATGTACGGCCTTGCCAGTGGAGCGGTTTCATGCTTCTTCAAAGCCCGCTTGATTGATCTACCCGTCATTGTAGTTCTCGGCTGTATCCTCGGCTTCCTTCAGCTAGTCGTTGCTCCTCTCTCCAAGACGTACAGCACCGTGTTCGAGATCAGCGCCGCGATTCTGATGACGTGCATATCGCGCGCACTAGGGAGCATCCGCGGTGGCAGTCTCTTTTGCTTCTCAGCACTAACGCAAAGCTCCATCGCCATGATCCTCCCTGGTTGGTTAGTGCTCAGCTCTGCCCTGGAGCTGCAATCGCGGGCTATCGTGCCCGGATCTATCCGTCTCGTATTCGCCATCATCTACTCGCTCTTCTTGGGCTATGGAATCACAGTCGGAACTGCACTCTACGGAGCCATGGACCCCAATGCCACCAACGAAACGCAATGCCGGGACCCCATGAATCCGTACTGGAACTTCCTCTTCGTTCCACTATACGTCTTCTTCACTACTTTTACGGTACAAGCAAAGTACAAGCAGATGCCGGCTATGATTTTTATTGCTCTCGCCGGTTACATCGTCAACTTTTACGCCAACATGAAGTTTTCAGCGTCTGCACCGATTGCTTACACCTTTGGTGCCTTCGCCATCGGCGTGCTGGCCAACCTCTACAGCCGACTGCGCCACGGTGTTGCAGCCGCGGTGCTTCTCCCCGCCGTCTATGTCCAGGTCCCTGGTAGTCTGGCCTCTAGTGGAAGTATCAATTCAGCCTTGGCTACTGCCTCTACGCTCGTTCGTGGCTCGGCTGGAGAGGCTGATGTAAGTACTCAAGATACAAAGTTGTCAACAAGCACGGTACTGAGTACATTCCTCGTATTCTCGGACCCACTGCTTAAAGATCTCTCTCGTTTCGGCACTTCCCTGGGACGAATGCTAACTTGTCACAGGCTTCATTGGATTCTCTCAATGCAATTGTAAGCTCCCCAGTTTTACTTCAAGCCCTCATGCCTTCCTTGCCAAAAGGACAGTATCATATTCGCGTGTCCCTGTCTGCTATTTCTCCTCGAGGACACGGAAGCATCTGGCATAATCCTTCTTATATACGGTAGCTTGCTGACTACGCCTCTAGGTCTTCAACGTTGCCGCCTCGATGATTCAAATCGCCATCGGCATCACCGTCGGTCTCTTCATGTCAGCTCTCATTATTTACCCGATGGGTAAGCGACGCAGCGGCCTCTGGACTCTCTAACGACACTTCGGTATCGGAACACCCGCCCTGAACAGCATTTTCGGTCCTTTGCATCATCATTTAGCGGCTGCATCAGCATAACAGCACAAAAGTATCCCCTTCCCTCCATCCCTGACTGTGGAACCGCTTGACGCGGTTACCCATCGAGCACTGTCTCATTACACGAGCAGATGTTTCATTTAATATAAAGTAGGAAAAGATCTTTGAATGATCTGATCTGAGCAGCGAGTCGATTTGGACGAGTGGTGTGTGACGCATACCGCGATGCGACATACGATCAGCTACGAGACACCAAGATGCCTACTGGACTCCTTTGTTTGCCGACCACCATGCGCCAACTACCTCGCGACATCTACCATGCGACAGCTACATGAGACATCTGCCATGCGACACACCCGCGGACTTTTGGGTTTCACCGAGCTCCACGCCACAGTCGTGCCCGACATCCTCAAGCGACATCCACCATTACACATTACACAGTTTGTTTGTTCTACTTCTTTTTGCTCCCCCTTACTTCATCCCGTGTGCTGGCGTGTCGTCGGATGTGGACGGCCGCAGTGAGTTTTACTAATAAGTCAGGGACTTGTAGTACGCTACGCGTTCCTTCGACTGTGTGCTGGGTACCCTTGCGACTTTCTATTGCGGCATTTATTTGTGCTGGTGCTTGTCTTGAACGATATTTGATCTTCCACTAAAATAATAGCCACAATACACTAACACAAGGAATGCCGTCACTCACTACTGTAGATCACAAGAGCAATGTTATAACTACGTAGATAGCAACAATCATTAGACAACTTTATAAGATCTCGATCCGATTCCTGATCTGTTGTCACCATTGTCAACTCAAAACCCAACCTTCACACTCTCTGGCGGTCCAAGATAACTCTCCTTCACACCTCCAAGATCCACAACCAATCTATGAATCACTGTCCCCGGCTCCAAAAGCCACACCTTTAAGCTATGCGCCCCCGGAGCCACGTTCCCTACATTTGTCGTCACCTTTCGCGCCCCGTTGACCACACTCTCACTCCAACCCCCCGGCATACTACCTAATGTCGAACTAGGCACTGGCTTGACGGTCGTTGGGGTCGCGGCGTCTAGCGCGATGGCGTACGAAAGGGGCGAGGAAGGATTCGTGTTGAAAGAGGGCGGGAGGTAGACGGTTACTTTTGCGCTCGTTGTGCTGGAGAAGGCGTAGAAAGTATAAGTTGCTGAGGGGCCTGTGGATGGCGTCTGAGGCCCTGCTGCGATGGGGAGGAGCATCAGTCCCGATTCCGTTCGACCATAGTTGGGAATGACTTCAAGAGAGGAGCCGCTCGCGCCGTTCGAGCGGGAGGTGACGGATGACATCTCCATAGCGACGGCGCCATTCGATTCCACGTATCCCTTGAATTCCGCGGGAACGACGACATTGTTCAGCGGGAGGCTCAGTTTAACAGCCATACCCGACTTAGGTGTGATACTAATTGAGGCGGTGCTGCTACCATTCGGTGCGGCACTCCAGTCTACGTCGATGACGGCTTTGATGGTGGAAGTGCCAGAGGGGTAGGCGATGGTGCCTTGGGAGGGTGTCACGCGGATGTAGGAGGTTGAGGTCGTGATGGTGAAATCTACGCTCCCAGAGCCGCGGGCGTAGATGTCGATGGTGCGGTTTTCGGGAGTGTAGGGGGTGAGTAGGAGGAGTTGGGGTGCGGCGTCGCCTGGGGTGGAGGCGCTGCTTCCCTGGACGGAGATGCCTATCAGACCGGTTGAAGGGGCGGTTGTGCCGATTGTTTGGACGGTGGGTGGGGTGTTTGATGCCGGATCTTGCCTAAGAAATTTCGGTCAGTATCGAGATCGGGTGGCAAAAAGAGCGCAGGGACAGCCACCAGTTGTTATACCCAAAATGGATTTGATCCATAAAGTGGTTCCATTTCCCATTGAGCAAACTATGATAACGTTTCTGTATCACGCCGTCTTGTGCATACGCGGCTTTAACGCCTGCAGCGAGTTCATTGGTGCTCATGCGCTTCTGGGCTGCGTGGGCTTTGTTACGCGCTGCATTGATGTAGACCTCTTGGACAATTCGGCCTGCCATAACTGGATGCAGTACCATTTCGAAAAAGGCGGTTTGCGTTGTGGTATCGAGTTTGTCGTACAACGCTTGTGCTTTGACTTGCATGGCGTCCCACTCCGCGAGTACGGTGGCGGCCTCGTCGTAGTTGACAGTGGAGTACAGGAATGGGGAGTTGTTGAGAAGTTCGTATTTGCGACGAATGATGAGCATGCCGTAGATTGACATGACTTCTGCCGTGCCTTGCGCAACATCATCTCCAAATTCGCGAGTCGCCCACGCCTTGAGCCACGTCTCCGTACTATCCGGCGTCATGAACCTGCCCATATCATACGCCATATCCAAAAAATGACTAATGGGAATTTCCAGCGGTTTCAAATCCCCCACATTAACAATCCAAATCTGCGTCGCGTTCTGCTGGTGCGCGAGATGCATCTGCTGCCATGTCTTAGACAATTGAATCGAATTGATCCACTTGTAATTTCGCGGGTCGCCGACGTAGTCGAAGTGGTAATATACCCCCGCATTTCCAATGCGGTTGGTTTCAGAAGGAATGGGGAGACGTTGGATGTTACCGCTGTTGTCGTCGCTCCAGAGGATGGTGATGTCGTCAGGGATCTTCATGCCGGCTTGGTAGTAGCCCCCGACTTCTTTGTAGACGCACCACATTTGGGGCACAGCGTTCAGACTGGTGAGTCCGAGTGTGGACTTCAAGGCGCTTTGTTGAAAGGTGATTACATCGACGAGGGATTTCGCGTCGAGGGTGGGACTGGCTGTGTCGCCGTCGCCGCGCATACCCATTGTCCAGAGGGTTTCCCAGTTCCTGGCTCGCGTGGCGCCATCTTGCATGTACTTCTTCAAATTACTCTGATTGCTTTTCCAATCCCAGGGTTTCACTTTCTCCTTGTCCGCTCGGGCGAGGGGCTCAGTATGACTCGTTCCCATCACGATACCCATTTCGTCTGCCATTGGTCCATTCTTGCTGTCATCGACGTAGAATTTGCTGGACCACATGGCGGGCCAGAAGTAATTCGCGCGTAGACGGAGGAGGAGTTCAAATACTTTAGCGTGAAATCTTGAGTCGTATTTTCCACCGTACTTTTCTTTGATCCAGTTTGTGAGCGCAGGTTGCTCATCGTTGATGAACAGCCCGCGGTATTTGATGGATGGTGGACCTTGTATCTTCGTCTTTGGGAGCGCGTAGATGGTCTCTTTTTTCTTGGGTGGGACGTCGGCCCACCAGTACCAGGGCGAAACGCCAATCTGCTCGGAGATGTCGTATAGGGCGAAGATAGTGCCTCGTTTGTCGCTGCCGGCTAAAATGAGCGCTGAGGTTATGCCATCTGCAGGACTGGATACAAGCGCTGAATGAAAGGATTCCCATTTTCCTTTGATGGCTGAGACGTCGATTTTTCCTGCTGAAATAAGACTGTCGATGAGAGGCGACTTTCCGATCGTGCCGGCAATGATGACGGGAGTGATTGATAGGTTAGTTGTGTTCGTTACGACCCTGCCTTTTGTACCAGTCACCAGTTCGAAGTCGGTCGCGAGATCGTTAGCAGTTCGTGTTACTCCGGGCCAGTCCTTGCTGTCGATGACGATGGTGGGTGCACTTCCTGGTCCAGCAAGCTTCAGACCGCCATATGTTCCCGAGAAAGCGACGCTGGCTGGTTGGCCGATGGCTAGCGAGCCGATGGCGAAGGTGAGACATGCGACGAGGAAAGTGAGAAGCTCCATGATGAACGAAGCTCGCACGAACGCGTGCCATCATGGTAGACGAGCAACTGGGGTCGCATTTGTACCTTATTCCGGATGAGGTTCGTAGTACTAGAGATGCACTACTGGTAATATGGGAAATCGAAATGCAATATACGAGCCGAGCACCTCGTATTGGCCAGGCCTCAAATTACCTCGCGCAAACGTGTCGAGCAATTCACAATCCACAGCAAGAACTTACAGGATACATGGTAGGCTCGGTGCCTCTGACGTGCCTGCGTCGTCGTTGGTGGAAGCAATAAATCCGTCTCCGTCTCCGTCTCCGTTGCTCCGGTGAGCGTGGCGACCCGACACTTTAAAAGTAGTCTAAAAACATACAGTGTTACAAACAAGCTCCACGTGCAGCTAGCGGGGATGGTGTATCCCTGGAGGCGAATGTGCAGTGTGGGGAAGGCGGCAAAGGAAATGATTGCCATACATGTGCCGGTGGGCAGTTCGTAGAGGCTGAGTCAGGGCGATCTGAATCATGATCTCGGTGATGCATTAATTATTTACACAGTGGAAGCTATGGTATGATGGAAATATTTTTGAGTGCTATATGGGTGGGAACAGAGCAGAATATGAGCGCTTAAATCTATAGTCCGTTACGACCTACGCGACTTTACATGAACGTCTACCCGACATACTCAATAGCCAACATATCACTGTTCTCGATTTCGTCCCCTTCGACATAAAGCTCATCCTATTTCATAAAGACCATCTTAGCATTGAGAAGGGAGCAGTCATGGGCTGAGATAGTTAGACCAGGAAGTCGGCAGATAATTATACTAGAGCGACGAAGAGTTAGCTAATGGTCAATATCGATCAAACGACTGAGTACTTGCCTGTGTCTATGGGTAATTTTCTCAGATCGACACCGGAGCCCCGGAAGATGTCCGTCTCAAAATGCCTGGATGCACCGAGAACACGATAAGATCTGGGATCTCAGCAGCGAGAGACTCAATGGCCTGTATTTGTGCCAATCTGAAGCCCAAGTACCCGGACATATATGGCGTGTGTTTGAGTGGGACGGCCGATGCTCCAGCAGTGACGTTCAACATAGTCGGAATGAAAACTTGCGGAGCAATTATAATGGTTGTAACATTCGTCTTTATTACATTTAACGGGGCCGTGTAGTCTCTGGTACCCTTAAGCGTTTACTTCGTAGCTCTTCCAGTACTTGTCCTATGGCGCCTTGATGATGGGTTTTGAAGTCCGCATATGTTCAATACATAGCAGAAGACATCCCATGCGCCGACTCTATTGGTGATAGAGTAAGCGCACACGCAAAGACTGACCGAGGTTCTAAAAGTAGCGTTCTAGTCTCGAACTGTTGTCTTGGTACTTCCAATCGGCACAAACGAATTTCAATTCATTGAAGAGCTTGTGCCTATCCACTACTTGAGATCTTCTACGCGACGATAGTTATTCTCACCGTGTTTCATCTTTTCAAAACAATAGTCGTCACTTCGAATCAGTGTCGGCAAGCTCTCCCACATCATTCCCGGTTTACTCATAAGGCCAATATCTCTCCACGAACATGACGTTCTCCACTGATCGCTTGGCTACCGCTATAAATCTTCTTCTAATGTTGATGCGATTCCGAAACCCGTCAACTCGGGCGAGAAAATCCTCCAGTTCCCAGAGAATATACAGCATATATCTGCCTCCAATGGCCCGCTAGCATACACTCCGTTGTGCGCTCTACCTTTTCCGACACTTGCGACGGCAGTTAGAACGAGCATGAGACTAAGCAAGAGAATTTGACCATCGCGTGCAGTACTGAGTGCCAGTAGATACTATGTTCTCTCCGCCATCCCATTCATGCGCAGTCCAGAATATAGCGTACAATCCTTGTATCAAATGATGATGGAGTCCGCTTGTATGAAAAGAATAGATTTAGAACGAGAGTGAGCGAAGCTTGAGGAGTTCGGGCCGCCACCGAAGATCAGAATCTGGACTATGCTTCGGCAGAGGAAGTGGCGACTTTATTAAACGTTCTACGTATAGGGATGCACTTCGGCGCCGATTCTTTGTTTCTGAGTTGTTGGCTAGTATTTCAATAGGAAAATGAATATCAGTCAGCGTAGTGCAAACCATCGGCCGTTTGGTTCGGTCTTTCGACATAGTACCATAACATCAATCTTGTAGCCTTCCCAAGCGAGCGGTGTAACGCAGCGCGTCGAGAAAGACGGGTGAACGTTTCGCTATACTTTACCAAGTGTCGTTCCTTGGTGGATAGCGCAGCGGTGTCGTGACGACGCTAGACATGCTTCCATCTGAAGAATGTTCGAGAGCTTCTAGCGGTCGGCATGTTCCCACTAGTCCAAATGAAGTACAGCGCCGTTCCTGCACGATCCGACTTTTGGCAGCATCCGAGCAGCCGAGCTTTGGTTCAGCCTTACTGCTCTCGCCTAGCCCCACGCGGCTCCCCTCGACGGCGAGGCTACGTGCACAGCCGCCCGCTGATGTCTACCTGGCGCTGGGACGCACTCATAGAAAAGTCAACCTCGATACAATAGAATGAACATGTTAAGAAGTTACAAGGAGAGCAGGACATTTCAAAGTACAATTCATCTAATCGTAATAGAGTTAACCATCCAACTTGAACATCAGAAAAAGAGGGGTTTGGTCTCTTATCTCGCCTCCATACCCTTCCCATCGGCGCCCTCCCTCACCATCTCCCAGTCCAACTTCCCCTCTCCCAACTTCTCCTCCTGCTCCAGATTCTTCTCATGCTCTTCCCTAATCTTCTCTTCAGCCATCTTCTTCTCCTTTCCCGGTCTCGTCACCAGCGCCCCCACAAACGGCACCGGACTAGAAGCCCGATATATCATACAAAGATAGAGCGTCATGCCCGTAATAACCACCTCCTCAACCGCCCGCGCATCCCACGCCTTCTCCCCATATAGCTTGATAGATGCGAAATTATGGAGACCGTGGTACCGTGCGTCAAACCGCGCGACGACTTGGTCGTTTCCATCACGGAGCTCGTGGTCGAAACACCGGATGAGTGAGCTCGCTTTCCATGTCATGAGTGTGGGTTTAAGCGGGTCCTCGGAATACGCAAGCGAAGGGTAGTTATACTTCGTTACCATGCGCTTAACAGGCGACAACTTGACCACGCGACCGCGTATGCGAGCCTCGCAATCGATATGGAACTTGCGAACTTTGCTCTGGCCGATGACATCGTCGTTTTCCGCTTCTAAATCGAGCGAGGAAGTTTCAGAGGCGGAGTCGGAATCGATGGATTTGAGTTTGGCGACGGAGGGACCCGTCTTGAAGACTGTACCCATGGTCCAATGGTTGTATTTTGCGAGGTAGAGAGGAGGGGCGCCTTCGGATTCGGCGATGAGGATGAGGTTTTTGCGCCAGTTGAAGTTTACTTGAAGGGTACGGGCGGGTTGTTCCGTGGCTTGGGTTGAGGGAGTTGAAGAGGCCATGCTTGGTGTTGGTGCAGAAGTGGTAGTGTTTGCTTTGGCCGACTTGGGTGGTTCGTGGTGTGGGACTTTTGGACGTGAGGTTGCAATGGAGGTGGTGAAGGTATCAAGAATAGTGTTGGAAACTGTAGTGGAGGCTGCTGGCTCTTATATACTTGAAATAAATGGCACACCGTTACCTTTGCCGGTCTAAAGACGTCGAGCGGATAGGCAGGGCGCAGTCGGTGTCGGACAGCCCAATACACTCAACCCTACCAGCTTGCCATGCTAGTGCCTTTTCTCTCTTGTAAAAGACCAGTCTGGGGGACGTGCTAAGCTTTGCGCTAGCATGCCGAGCTCGGGGGCTGATTGTAAGGTTGCTTCTGCAAGGAATTCTCCGTTTACGGAATAGCGCAAGGCGACTTCGCCTAGTATACCGAGCATCCTCGCACCAACTCCGAGCATCTACGTCATGCCGAATCACTTTGCTCAATTGGTGGTGGACTGGATCGAAACAAACTAGGGTGGGTAGTATATGCATGACCCAGGGTATATATTGGAAGGAAAGGTTAGGGTAGAATTATATAATTTACAAAGCTTATCCGCAGGGGTATCAACGACTAACGTCTTGAACCGGTCTTTACGCTGTCTTGGTTTACCGCGCAATTTTCCCCCACAATTCAAGCCAACAAACAGAGACATGCCCACGCCTCAGACGTCTACCATCTCGTTGTCACCGCCACGGGTCCCATTCTCTTTCCCCCTCGCCTTCGACCTTTTCGTCTTGGCGTTGCCGGCAGCCGTAGTACTTACTGCTCGTTTCCTCCGCCATGCCATGTTGCTTGTGGTGGAGGAAGGCGTGGAGACGTCTGCCGTAAGGTCCTCGGACAAGAACTTGCCGGTGCCAGTTGCCTCTCGAACCAGCGAGGTATAGAGTTCCTGGACGGCGAGCTGGCCAGCGCTGGCATCCAGCATGTCGGAGTCCGGGTCGACGTCCATGGGGGCATGGAGTTTGAGGCGGTCGGTGCCGAGCCTGAAGGTCAAGGTAAAGTCAGCAAAGCTCATCAAGAGGGATGTCAGTGCCTAGTGTCTTGGGCTAAGGGATGCGCCGTCTTGGATGTACGACGTACACGAAGCTGCCGCACGTTATGCGAGATATGTGGACTTTGGGGTGCGATAAGTCTAGGGCGAGGTGCGTCCTCAGGTAGCTGGTGAAGGCAGTTGTGAAAGGCTTCTCTTTCCCATTCCGTAACGATTTGCCGCGATTGACAAAGGCCGGAACGTCGCGACCTGCTATGGTGACGTCCAGATGTCTGAGCAGGGCTGCGGCGCTTGGAAAAGCGAGCTGAACCTGCACCTGCCGCACCACGTCCTGTATGGATTGTGTCGAGGAGCTCGCAGAGAGATGACCTAGAGGATGGGGTACAGTGTCAGCAAAGCTGATCCAGCGGGGTGTCAGTACCCAAGTGTCTCCGGCCAGGGGCCATGCTGCTTCACGGTTACGAAGCAGCCTGCGCATCGGATCTACGTACGGAAGTAGGTCTCTAGACTCGAAGTGACGAAGGCGGACGGCAGCCTCAGTGGGGCCACATGTGCGTCGAAGGTGGTCCGCAGGTAGTTGAGGAAGATGTCGCGTATGGGGGCGGGCATCTTGACCAGCAGCAAGGGGAGCGACGTGAATGCATCCGGCTCCGTCGTGACCCCGGGATCCCTCAGCAACAGGGCGTTGTATGACTGTTTGTCGTACTCCAGGCTGACTTGGACTCCCCGGGCGTGCGCCGCTGTCATGACGGCCGACATGTGTGACGCTTCAGGGTCCACCGACTGGCGGTGATGATCAATCCACGCATCCTCGTCAGCGATCATGTCCCAGCTGCACTCGCCGAGCGGCCCCAGACTCGGCAGGGCATCCTCGGCGCCCGCGAAATCGACCTCGACGCCGCGCACGTTGTCGCCCTTGAGCTGCTCGCGGAGGCGTTTCGCGTGCGTGCGCAGGCTGGGTTCGTGGAGAAGAGGGGCATCGCCGTGGTGCAGGGGAGAGACGCGGTAGAGGAGGTAGGTCCGGTTGTAGAGGGGGTACGGGGGGTATTCGGCCATGGCTTGCGCCGGTGGGTGGGGTGGTGGCAGAGGGCGACGAAGATGAAGATGGAGAAGGAGAAGATGATGACGATGAGGATGATCAAGGTGCCAACACAGCGATGGATGCGCTCACCATCATGGGGGGTTTCTTTCGTTCGAAGTCCACGGCACGCCGGTCTCTGGGTGAGTGCGACGCGTCGTGGTTCGGAGCATGACGCAAAGCGTGTTGTGGTGGTCGGCGCGCACGGACACGCAGCCACTGCCACTGCCACGGCCGCCCCACTAAGATGGACTTTGCTGGCGCATAGAATTTGACCGAAATCTCGAGAAGCTGCCAGAATCACGCCTCCATACCCGCCAGGCACATCTTTTTTTACACCCAACAGAGCCTGTCCACGCTCTTCTATATTGCACCACCCGCCCTCCCCCACACCTTTCGACTCCCTCTACACCTTTCAAAACCCGCTTACGACTGCCCCCCCGATACCCCGCCTCTCCACCGATAAACATGTCTGTCGTGGGCGTTGATCTGGGGACGCTCAACACCGCCATTGCCGTTGCGCGCAATCGCGGTGTCGACGTGGTACGTACATGGACCTGCATGTCGCCCTTGCTGCTGTTCGTGTGCTAACGCTCTGCAGATTGCAAATGAAGTCTCCAACCGCGCCACTCCGTAAGTTGCCCACACCGCGAAACAAAAACCTATACTGACCTGTCCAGCTCTCTTGTAGGCTTCGGCCCCAAGAGCAGGTACATTGGCGAGGCTGCCAAGAACCAGGAAGTCTCCAACCTCAAAAACACCGTCTCGAGCTTTTCGCGCATCGCCGGCCGCACCCTCAATGACCCCGATGTACAGCTCGAGAAGGACTTCGTGTCGGCCCCGCTCGTCGACGTCAACGGCCAGGTCGGCGCCGAGGTGACGTACATGGGCAAGAAGGAAAAGTTCACGGCCACGCAGATCGTGTCCATGTTCCTCACAAAGATCAAGGGCACCGCCTCCGCCGAGCTGAAGCTGCCCGTGGCCGACGTCGTCATGGGCTGCCCCGTGTGGTACACGGACGCCCAGCGGAGGGCCCTGCTGGACGCCGCCGACATTGCTGGCCTCAAGTGCCTGAGGCTGATCAACGACACCACCGCCACCGCCCTCGGCTACGGCATCACCAAGACCGATCTTCCGAGCCCAGAGGAGAAGCCGCGAAGAGTCGTCTTCGTCGATATTGGCCACAGCAACTACCAGGTTGCCGTCGTCGAGTTCCGGAAAGGCGAACTGGCCGTCAAGTCAACCGCTTGGGACCGACACTTTGGTGGACGCTACATTGACAAGGCCCTCGTCGACCACTTTGCCAAGGAGTTCAAGGAGAAGTACAAGATTGACATCAACGAGAACGCCAAAGCCCGCTTCCGTGTCGTCGCCGGCGTCGAGAAGCTCAAGAAGATCTTATCGGCAAACTCGGCCGCCCCACTCAACATCGAATCCGTCATGAACGACGTTGACGTGCGGAGTCTACTTAAGCGCGAGGAGCTGGAGGAGCTCATTCGCCCCATGCTCGATCGTGCCACTGTTCCTATCGAGCAGGCCCTGGCCGAGGCGAAGCTGAAGCCCGAAGACATCGACGCCATCGAGATGGTTGGTGGCTGCACACGTGTTCCCTCTCTCAAGACCGCCATACAGGAGTTCTTTGGCAAGCCGCTTTCCTTCACTCTCAACCAGGACGAGGCTGTCGCGCGAGGATGCGCCTTCAGCTGCGCCATCCTATCGCCCGTGTTCCGCGTTCGTGATTTCTCCGTCCACGACATGGTCAACTACCCCATTGAATTCACCTGGGAGAAGTCCGAGGACATTCCCGACGAGGACACCAGCCTGACTGTCTTCAACAAGGGCAACGTCATGCCTTCTACCAAGATCCTCACATTTTACCGAAAACACCCCTTTGATCTCGAAGCCAAGTACGCGAAGCCCGAGGGTCTGCCGGGCAAGACCAACCCTTGGATCGGACGCTTCTCCGTCAAGGGCGTCAAGGAGGACTCCAAGGGCGACTTCATGATCTGCAAGCTCAAGGCACGCCTCAACGTGCACGGCGTTCTCAACGTCGAATCTGGCTACTACGTGGAGGAGACCGAGGTCGAGGAGCCGATACCGGAAGAAAAGAAGGAGGGAGACGTACGTATTCATCGTTCGGACGATTTCGCTTCTTTCGACACGAGTAACGGTCAGCGACCCGATGGCAATCCATCAGAACGCGCCGCGAAAAGACAGAAAGCTAGTGTTGAGTTCTCTTCCATGCATGTGGCAGACCCGCTAATAGTTCCGCGACAGGCAATGGACGTCGACTCAAAAGAGCCCAAAGAGCCTCCGAAGACGCGCAAGGTCAAGAAGCAGCAACGGAAGGGCGACCTGCCGCTGTCAGCAGGCACAGCAGCATTGGACCAGGCTACAAAAGACGCCAACGCGGAGAAGGAGAACGAGATGATCATGGAGGACAAGTTGGTGGCGGATACTGAGCATCAGAAGAACGACCTCGAGTCGTTCATCTACGAGCTCAAGGAGAAGATCACCGACCAATACGCCGAGTTCGCCAGCGATGACGAGAAGGCCAAGCTTTCCGCCAAGCTCGAGATCATGGAGGTAAGTCACATACAGACTGATCCTACGTGAATAATGCTAACAATAGTGTAGGACTGGCTTTACGAGGATGGTGAGGATGCCACAAAAGCCCAGTACATCTCCAAGAGGGACGAGATCCGTTCCATCGCCGGCCCAATCATCCAGCGCTACAACGACAAGGTCGAGGAGGAGCGACAAGCCGTCATGAAAAAGCAGCAAGATGCGCACGCAGCCAGGCAGGCCGAAATTGAGCGCAAGAAGCGGGAAGAGGAGTCCAAGAAGCAGGCTGAGGCGCCTGAAGCCAAGGATGCTGAGATGACGGACGCGGAGACGACGAAGCCGGATGAGGTCGAGGAGCCGTCGACTTAGTACGTTAGAATTCCGTCTAAGTGGAACTTGGTCCGAATAAATGGTGTTTTCGTGTTAAAAGCATTGGTGGGGAGTGATGGATGGATTCAATGTTTGCATCCGCTTGATTTGCAATACAACGACGGTAATGCACTGCTTATGATAGACATAGTTCATAGATAACGAAAGATTTGAATTATATGCTCCCACTTTCATCGCCAAACGAAGGAACGACAGATCACTCATCGCAAAAACCAAGGACAGCATTAGCCCACAATGCCATATACCGCGACCCGAGCGCGTCCAGACTTGGCCGCCAGACGTTTGCAAGGCCACTTCCTTTGCATAGTCAAAGTTGTCAAAGCATTCACATACAGCTATACCCCCCATCAACCGGCAACGCCACCCCGGTAACCCATCCAGCGTCCTCACTTGCCAAAAAAACAGCTGCTTTAGCGAGATCCTCAGGCGTGCCGAGACCGCGGAAGGGGTGCATGCTCTCCAGTTTTGCTTTGACATCGGCGTTGGCAAAGTGGGGGCTTGTCATTGCTGTGGCGGTGTCTGGGGGTAGGGGGGTTAGCGGAGATGCGGGATTGGGGTTGATGTTTTGTTGACTGTGGAAGATGCGATGAGAAGGGTGGAACAAAGGGGGAGGTGGATTAGCTTGAGGGGCACTTGGACTCACAGCCAGGACAAAGACTGTTGACATGGATGCGGTGTGGTGCGCAGTCCCAAGCTGCGGCTTTCGTGAGACCTACTACGCCGTGTTTCGAGGCGACGTAGCCCGCTAATGTTCGCACCACATTAGTACATACTATGTCACCAACTGTTAAACCTATACCTCCAAATCCCACACGATCCACAACAACCCTCCAAAGTCCAATGTCAACAAAGAGAGGTAAAGAACTTACCCTGTCCCGGCGTACCGTTCAGCCCCAAAATCGACGCAACATTGATGATGAAGCCGCGGTCGCCGTTGACGTCAGGGGCTTGCGACTTCATTTGAAGAGCAGCGTATTTCGTGCCTAGGAAGACGCCGCGGAGGTTGATGGATACGATTTGGTCAAAGGCTTCGGAGGAGTAATCCCAGATTGGGCTTGTGGGGTCCCCAACTCCGGCGTTGTTTAGCATGCTGTTTTCTCGGGTGAGTACTTTACTCGTGAGGGGGTTTTGGTGTAGAGCGGTACTTGGTATGCCGTCGACTGTGGCTGTATGCTGGGATGGATCGGAAGAGTGACTTGGTGACAACGGTTTGAACCATCAAAGAGATCACAGATGAGTCTTACATATCCAGTCTCCCAAACTCATCTATCGATCGTTTCACCAGTACTTCTATCTCTTCGGCATTTCTCGTATCGCACTTGACGAAGATCGCTTTTCCGCCAAACTTCTTGATTTCTTCTACGGTCGTAGTCATTTCTTGGGCTTCGACGTTCCGCACGTTGAGCGATGTTTCATGGAGGTCCGAGACGACGACTTGTGCGCCTTCGCGGGCATAGGCGACAGCGGTTGCGCGGCCAATGCCTGAGGCGGCGCCGGTTATGATTGCGGTTTTGTTGGTGAGGCGATTTGGCATTTTGAGAAAGGAGAGGGGGCGGTCGGTAGGAGGTGTGGTGTTAAATGCTTGCAGATAAATGGAAAGATAGCGGGCGAGAAGGTCACATATATACCCGAGATAGAACGCAAAAGAGGGGATGGGCGGGGAAAGGGCGCATGCTACTTAATCGGGTAAGTCGCAATTGTCTAGTCAGTAGGTTCTGTTGAAAAAGTCAGTGCACGACGAAAGAATTCAGGATCTTAGCTGCATTACTAGAGTAATCGTTGATATGTGTACGTAGGTATCCAGAACATCGCGTAGGAAAGAGACTCGACTAACTGCCGACGGGTTCCCGTTTGTAACGGCATCAATGGGCAGTGTTAGGGACTAGAATACTTGATGGCGAGAACTGTACCGTAAATTCGATGTAGCCAACGTGTCACCTTGCCATTGAGTATATCTGAATGGTATTAAGCGTTTCGCGGGCAGTGTGCTCTTAGAGTTGGGCGGCAACAACAAGAGTTATTAAAATGGAGAGAAGAGTGGAATGAAGACCTCATGGGTACCAATTTGTAAGCTCCGAGGATCCAACGTTAGTTTGAGACAGACTGGTTCAATCGCACATTGCTTGTGGGGTGTCTGGTGTGGGGTTGCTTGGAGGGTCGAGGTCAGTCGTCAAAATGCGCTATACCGCTTACGCTTTAGAGTGCCGACCAGCGAGGAAGGTATGCCGAGCTCCTTCCAACGTCATGCCAAATCCATCATTCAACTTCGACATTCACAAATCCCAACCTCGTTGTACGAAAAACCAAAAAACGAAATCTTCCCACGGCCTCGCTCTACCTTCCGTAACCATCCCGTCCCACACCACACCCATTTTCAATCCTACTCCAAACCTGACCACGCCACCCCGATCCACCTAACCAGACGGGGAAAACATGGCACCTCAAACTACCCACGTAGACCTAGACCTACCCCCCTTTCCTTGGCGCCTCGGTCTCTACGACGCCCACTGCCACCCCACAGACACCATGTCCAGCATCTCCTCCATCCCCACCATGAAAACCCGCTGTCTAACGATAATGGGTACCCGCGGGCAGGACCAATCGCTCGTCACGCAGGTTGCGGACGAATACGGCGTTAAGTCTGCTAGTGTCGAGAAGTGGGCGAGGGAAGAGTGTGTAGTGCCGTGTTTTGGGTGGCATCCGTGGTTTGCGCATATGATGTATATAAAAAAAGAGGAAGAGGAACAAGGGGAGAGGTCAGAAAGTGAAGGGATGGAGACGTTGCAGGGAGAGGAGAAGATACGGCATTATCAGAAGGTGCTACAACCAAAGCGAGAAGAGCTAGACGAGGAAGATAGAAGGGTATTTTCGTCTCTGCCTGATCCGTTATCGTTTTCGGCTTTCCTCGCGCAGACGCGCAAGTATTTAAACAGATATCCACTCGCGCTGGTTGGAGAGGTTGGACTCGACCGTTCGTTCCGCATACCCGAAGCCTGGAATCCAGACTTAGAATCCCAGCGCAATGGAAACCTCACACCCGGTGGACGCGAGGGTAGACGACTAACACCATTTCGATGCAACCAGGCGCACCAGAAAGCTATCTTGATACAGCAGTTGAGACTGGCTGCTGAAACGGGACGAGCGGTTAGTGTGCATGGAGTTCAGGCACATGGTTTGCTGTTTGAGACTTTGAAGGAATTGTGGGTGGGACATGAGAGAGAGGTGCTGAGTAAACGGGAGAGCAAGAAACGGGGCGTTGATCATCCTTCCGCAACCGCCTTCCTAACGCCCAGCACCTCCACCAACACCACTCAGACGTCGATGCCCCACCCACCTCGCGTCTGCCTACACTCTTACTCCGGCTCCGCCTCGAACTTCAAGCAATATCTCAACCCAGCCATTCCCGTCGATATCTTCGCCTCCTTCTCCACAGCCATCAATTTAGGCGACACGCTTGACGGTTCCACTTCGAATAACTTCGTAGAAACCATCAAAACGGTACCAGATGATATGGTGTTGGTGGAGAGCGACTTGCACACTGCAGGGGAAGAAATAGATCGGCGCATGGAAGACATCGTGCGCAGAATTTGTGAGATCAAAGGGTGGTTGTTGGAGGATGGCGTGAGGAGACTGGGGGGGAATTGGAGGAGATTTGTTTTCGGAGTGGAAGGGGAGGATGGAGGTTCTGAATAAGATGGATGTTCGGAGACCGGGTTTTCAAAAGATGGATTGTTGACATCGACGCAATTGCGTGTACATGAGATAGAGTAACGGTAGACAGGACTAGTGCGTACAAGGCCTATGACCACGCATGTAATCAGTACGCCGGGTCCTGATTGCCCTCAACACGCTTCCCGTCGACTAAGCGTGATACTGATTGATGGTACTTCGGATTTTGATGACATGTCGAAGGATATTGCCAGCTGAAAAGACCTGGACGGCTCGGACGACGCAGGCTTCTCGTCGGATGTATCCGTCTTGTCAGACATTAATTTCGGAGGCCTTTGACATCACAGAGGGCGCCGGCAGCTCGAAGGTCCTACCCATCGCTGAGGACGAGGGAATCTCGGTGGTTAGCACGCTGGACGACGGGGGCGTCTCCGAAGTCCGTGACAGACGCCATGGTAGAGCTGAAAGAGTGGCAGTCCGACTGGAGAGAGTTTGACGATAACACAGCATACGCAATTACCGGGACTATGGCACGAAAGGGTCGCTGGGTGGAAGCCGGGGCTCCCGTCATTATTTCCTGCGGCTTTCCATCTACAAACCTTTTGAGCCCGTGGTGCCATTTTCGAACGCGATGTAAGTAGATCCTCTTGAAAACAGCCATTGAGGGTCGACTCTCGCTTCCGTTCGAACCCGTCATGCCATTTGCGCGAGAGGCGATAATGAGTACCTTCAACAACGGCAATGTAGGCTCGACTTGCTGCAGCTTTTGAGCTCCGGCGGAGTTTGCTCAACTGTGCTGTAGTTATTGAGCTATTCTCAATTCTGCTCTTGCGCTGGGCGGTATTATCAGCGCTCTACTGGTGATCGTCTACATGAAAGGTGGGCCATCCTTCGCTCTTGTCGGCTTCAATTACGAGAGAATGTGCCCGGGAAGTACTTGAGTCGGTGACCGATCCGGGGAATGGCCGACGAACAGCTTGCATTGCAGCATCGAAAAAGGTAGTTGCGTAATTTACTCATTTGATTGTGTGACTAACCAGGTCCCCCTCTTTCCCACCCGTCCTCTTCCGGGGTCTCCAGGTGTACACTATTGCACCACTGCCACCACATCCTACTAACTCATCTCCTCTACGAAGTGATGAAAAAAGTGCATGAACGAACTCGCCATCACAATATGAGACATGCAAAAAGCCACCAACACCATAAAATGCAGGGAAAAAGGGAAAATAGGACAGAGTATAACGCCGTGCTGTGCGGACGAACCGAGTGTTCAAATATCCAGTATAGAAAAAATTAATGCCGGAGAAATCACAGGTGATTTAGGAAGATAGGTATTTGTATTTGTACAAGTAAGCATAGGAATGAGTGGGACTACCTGGCCACTCTTTCAAGAAGTCTGGGTCGAGGATTAGTGATGGTATGCAAGATAGTTGGGATCAAGGAGGTTGTACCTGAGGGTGCTAATGGTAAAGGTCCCAATCCACGCCAACAGCACAACCAGCAGGGTTGCGGTCAAGGCCTTCTGGCGTGCACATATATCCTGGGAGTAGGGACACGTCGTCAACTCCACGCCGATAATGTCGCGGCAGGCCCAACGTTCGTCGGTCAGGGCTTGAAACGCCAAGCTCAAGTTAGCCGAGTCGAAGACAATGAAGGCGAGGTCCAAGAAGATAAGGCGCATCTTTGCGTTGTGCGAGCGCAACCCGAGGGGCTTCGAAGTGTATTCGTCGTAGGTGATGTAGACGGTGTAGACAATGGCTACCACGTCGACAATCACGGCGAGATAGGTCGACGAGTTGTTGACACAGGTCTTTCCGTCGGATCGGTGAAATATGGAACCGGCAAGGGAAAGGGCCAGGACGGAAAAGGCGAGCACGATCATCCGGACGCCCAGGGGCACCATGGGGTGATTCATCAAGGCCCGATGGAAGCGGGCGCGTTTCCGGCGACTGAACAGCCAGAATCCCGTCAGCTCTTCCTTCTCTTCCTGGTCCATGGGCTGCCACGGCTCCTCGAGATCGGGCATGTTGGTTTTCATCCACTCATCGTCGACGATCTGGCCGCGCGAGGAGGGCGGGCGGACTCCGTCGAGGTCGGAAGACTTGGCGAACTGCTGCCACTTGAAGGCACTCTCGCTGAGGGGCGCACTGAGGGTCACTGCCTCGCCTTCGCGCGCGTGGTCGAACTTGCGGCCAGGGACGTTGCCTTTGGGCGTGGGCATGTGGTTGTGCGAGGGCGACCGGGCGGAGACTGGAGTGCGGGGGAGCAGCAGCGAGGTCGCATCGCCCGGGACATGGTCGTCTTCGTTGGCAGCCTGCACCCATGGCGGGAGCGTCCTCACTTGTCGCGGCGTGGTGCGGGCGTCCGCCGAGTTGCTTCCGGAGGAGGCCAGCGTGTGGGGATTCGACGAGACGGAGTGACTGTGCGACTTCCGCACGGCAGTACCCTCGGTCTGGTCGTCGCGGGAGCGGTCGTGGCTCGAGGAGGCGGCAGACAAGCCGGACTGCGGGCGCTGCGAGCTGGCGGAGGAGGCGGTCGGCGGCGGAATGGGCGACGGCAGCAGGCGGGAGGGGTTGGCCTGATATTGCGGCACCGGGCTCAGGAAGGAAGCGGCGCCATTGCTCTGCTCGACCATGGGCTTGCTCGCCATGCTGGATGAGCCCCCAACGATGGCGGTCGGGGGGGGGAGCTGGACCAGGGATCAACCCTCAACTGCGCCGGACGGCGCTGATGGCTTGGCGTGGTGAGCTGCGGGTGGGGGCGAGGTCGAGGTCGGCGTTTACGTGGGGGCAAGGCAGGCGATGCGCGACGACATGCTCGAGGGCAGCAATGGCGGCGCCCAGGGCAACGGGGACAGCGGGAGCGACAGTGGTGATGTATTATTCGTGGTGTTGTGAGCAGCGTCTGCAGCATTCGACAGGGAAATTGGGGCGTCGATCAAGGAACGCTGCACCGCACCAACCCCCAACCCGCCAGCCGCCAGCCCGCCAGCCCGCCAGCCAACCACG
>Ga0247733_1000276_pt1 | contig 39837 bp, 35 predicted proteins | sample UWRJL043104R2_FD_180932 | JGI IMG/M metagenome (GOLD analysis project Ga0247733, IMG submission 180932) | Plant litter microbial communities from Arlington Agricultural Research Station in Wisconsin, United States - UWRJ-L043-104R-2 | ecosystem: Environmental > Terrestrial > Plant litter >...
ATCTCGGTGCTCTCTGAGATGAGCTCATTCTGCGCACCGCGGTTCTGCAGCCACGGTATTGGTGTAAGCAATGCGCCGCCGAGAGACTCGTCGGAGCCGAGGGAGGAAGGTTGTGGGGTAGACGTGGTGGTGCCGTTGAGCAGGCCGGGCGCGGTGGGGAGGACGGCCTGCGGGAGGGGAAAGAGGGCATTGGGCGACGAGACGGAGGCTACGCGGTCAAGGGCCTTGAGGTAGGGCGGGAGGAACTTGTATCTTCGTTTTGGCTCGAGGATCAGTTCGGCCAGACGCTGAATGGTATGCGGCGCGTCCTTTGCGAAGGTGGTAGAAAGGCTATGGCGTATCGACGAGTAAAAGTTCACCGTCTCTTGCGGGATGGCTGGCACGTCCGAAGTCGCAAAGGCCGGGACGGGAGGACGCGGTGGGGTTGTGGGCGCTGCATTCTCCTTGTCGCCTGTCTGCGACTCCTGGCTGGAGGCGGCGGGCTGCGGGCGCGCAGGCGTGTGTGAGCTGGAGGAGAGCCCGGAGGTCTGTGTGGGCCGGGGGAAGTCGTTGATGATCTGGCCGGGTCAGCACTTCAGGATGCCATGTTCACGATTGCTGCCTTACCTCATCCAAGCGATCGAGTATGTACTGCAGAGCCTCGGGCCAGGCGGCGCTGCAGGTGCTGGTCAGCGGAGTGCAGGGCCAGTTTGCGGATGGGCACGTACGGGTCGAGCGAGCCGTCTTCGGCAGCTTTGCGCAGGACAAGCTCTGCTGTGGCCGTACCAGACGCCATGAGGCTATGCGCGGCGGCGGTGAGGGCACGATGGCAGGGCAGGGTAGGTGGGATATGCAATGCGGACCATGCGAACGGCGCCGAGAGATGGCGGAGCACCGCTGAGCCACGCCTAGCTCTCGGCGTCTAACCCGAACCGGCTACGGCCTCTGGCCTGAAAGCCGCGGGCCGTGGCTGGGAATAGGAGCATCACCAGGCTGTCCCTTCGCACGGCCTGCACGCCCACGATCCGCTGCCCTCGACTGCATCGCAACACGCTCGTTCGCTAGACTAGACTCCCGTCCATCGCAACCGTCGCGGCGCTGCCATCTCGCCTGCAGTAGCGCTCCGCTCCCCGAACTACTACATCCAGCACAGCACTGCTCTTGCGTGGGCTTGGGCGTCTCTCAGCCCCAGCTCCTGCTCATCAGCACTAAACACGACCTCGTCCACCCCCGTCCGCCAGCACCCACTCCGCCGCTGTCTTGCCGTCTTGCATTCTCCCTCCCTCTGCCTTTGTCCTGTTCTATCCTCTCCCTGCGTTTCCGGTCGACTGCGTTGTCGCTGCCGCTGCCGCTGCCGCTGCCGCTGTCGCTGTCCCTGTCGCTGTCGCAGCCCACTGCCAGCGCTGTCGTTCCCCGCCCCGTTTCAGACGCGCGCGCCCAGCACATCTCGTGCCCGTCTTGTCGGTTTCATCGTCCCACCCCGAGTCTCACCTCTCGACCGCTGCTGCTCGCTGCGACATCCTGTGCCGATTCACCGCCAGCCCGAACCACCGTCCACCGTCCTCCGTCCTCCGTCCACCCACTCCAGCCGCGAGCGGCTGCACACGTCGTCAAAATTCCGTCTTCACACATCACGCACGAGGCCAGGACGTCGCTCCTATCCGGGCAACCGCAGGATCGTCCCTTCCCCACCCAATACCAGCCTTACGGTCAACAACCAGCCTACGCCCCCACCGGCGGATACCACGAACGCGAAGGCTTCCCCACCGAGCTCCCACCGCCCACGCGACGCAGGACGAGGATGGTACGTCGTCCACCCTCTCAAGACGCCTTCCTTGCTAATCCCTTCGCAGTATATCCCCAACACGAGGTGGACATGGGCCTTCATGTTGACGGCCATTATCCAGGCCATCATCGCCCTCACTCTCGAATCGTACGTCGCTCAGTCGCTCCATCGCCCTCCGCTCCTTGCTAACCGCCTCGCGCAGCTACGTCTTTGCCAAGTTCCAAACGAGCCTGCGCGACAACATTCCTGAGCACCACAACGAAGCCCGCACCATTCCCACATACCTCGCCGTCTTCATGTTCGGCTTCATCTACCAACTCATCCTCGTATACGATGCCTTGAGCCAGAAGAATACCATCCAGGTCATCGGGCTTGTCTTTTACAATGTCGGCATTCTCATCTATGCCGGCATCCAGTTCGACCAGATCGACGATGCTATTACAATCCTCAAGAATGACGGCTTCATCACCAGGAACGATGTCTGGCAGGAGATTCGCGTCGAGCTGATTGCCCACCCTATTCTCATGTCCGTCGCAACCCTCATCTTCGCCTTCATTGCCTGGAAGCTGTACGACGAGTTTGCGTGGACCATCTACAAGCATATCAGTGCCGATTTACGTCTGAAGAGGAGATATTTGACATACCAGGTGCGTCGCGACTTGGACATGGGGACGTAACAAGTGCTAACAGAGCCAGATCTACATTGCTCTCCTCAAGTTCGACTTCTTCTTCTTCCTCGCCTTTACTGTCCAGTTTCTCGTCATCGTTCAGAAGACACCTACTGTGGAACTTGCCCTCACCGCAGCCGCCCTCGTCATCACCTTCATAATGCTGTTCTTGGCTGCTTACTGGGTCCGTCGCGAATCCGTTGCAGGCATGATTACCGTCATCACCATCTACTTCTGCGCCCTCGCCTACTTCTTGTTCAAACTTGTGCGCATGTACGCCGCTGATCAGACCCGCCTCGCCGACTACAAGCCCGCTCGGAAGTCGCTCACTAGTTTCGCTGCTCTCACCATCTTGTTAGTGGTGATTACAATCATCACTGCATGCATTTGCACGCACAACTTCAACAAGGGATTAAAGCCGCACGTCAACAACAAGAGCTTGCAAGGCAAAGAAGAACCCCACAAGACTGGGTACAGCAACGAGATGCCCTCGCTCAGTGGGCCGACTCCATCGTCTCGGATGGAAATCGACTGAAGGGGTCGCGATGTTTGATCGCAGGATTTTCTTATGTTTTCAATCACTTGCAAAAACCATTGGGACGACTTCGTTTTGCGTGCATAGCACTGGTCCGGATACGATCGGAGCCACTGGCGTTTTGGAGCAGGAATCTCACTTGGGTCGTCGAAGGGACTGGTCCGAGGGGTACTGGAATGTTTGAGCTGGATCTGGTTCCGCATCGGGACAGACTGATACTATACCACTGCGCAGGCACTTTTATTTCTCTTCTTATCTTTTGCTATAGTATTATGAACGGCCGCTGTACAACAGCCTCGTGGGGCCTTTTGTCACATTGAAGTTGGATTGAGATTTGGATGCACTGAATGCCAACTTGTATCTACGAGCACAACTGTGATAGCCCGGACTGCGTGCATGTGTCAATGTTGTGCGCTATCGCACAAATGAGATCCCGACGACGCGTGCCCACCAAGTACAATGCATCCAAGTGGGGGGTCAAAGCTCCTCGCGCAGAGTCCGTCCAACTACATCATCGGTAGCGCCAACAGCGGACAACTTCCAACTAGCTAGCAGCTTACCTTTCGGCAACTCCACACCCGCCTTTTCCGCCATTATCGGCTCGCACTCACACACCTAAGCTTCCTTGCCCAGCGCGAAAGTGTGTCAACTGCGACAATGGCTTTCAGGTGGTAAGTCTTCCCAGAGAGTGTGTCGCGAGAGGAAAAAAGGAGACGAAGTTAACAGATCGGTGGACAAGGTACCAAGCGAAGCTCAAGAGCGCGCCGCTGCTTACGCAAAGCGTCACTACCGCGGTACGAGAGCCCTTTCCTAGTAGACTGCGCGGTCGGCCGTTCCTTATCCCTACCACCCGGTTGCCAAACGTGCGAGGCGCAACGTTGAAGCATGAGCTCCGCGGATATAGCCAGAGAGGGGTTGCTATGATGCTTCTTCTTGACTGGCGCACATGAAGCAAGAGCAACCGAAGCATGACAGGAGGATATACTGAACCAAATAGGTCCTCTTTGCAACCGGCGATGTCATGGCCCAGCAAGGCGTGGAGAAGAGAGGCCTCAACAAGCACGACCTCTCCCGCACAGGACGAATGGCCGCCTACGGCGGTGGTACGTCCCCCATGCTCCTCTTTTCCTTCCTTTCTAGCCATGCCCAATCTAACCAGCCACTCCAGCCATCTTCGGTCCTGCAGCCACAAAATGGTACACGTTCCTCGCCTCGCGCGTTACCCTTTCAACCACAAACCGCACCATCGCCGCCCGCGTAGCCTGCGACCAGCTCGTCTTCGCGCCCCTCAACATGGGTCTCTTTCTTTCTTCCATGGCCTACCTCGAGGGTAATTCGCCCCGCGAACGCCTCCAGAAGGCCTACTGGCCCGGCATGAAGAACAACTTTCTGCTGTGGCCCTGGGTCCAGGGTGTGAACTTTCGATATGTTCCACCTGAGTTCAGGGTGCTGGTGGTTAATTTTGTGGCGTTGGGGTGGAATTGCTATTTGAGTTATCTGAATTCGGGGGGTGGGGAGCTTACGAAGGGGGGCCTAGTGAAGGAGGGGAAGGAGGGGGGGGAGTTGCCTCCTTCGTAAGGCGTAGCGAGTGGGGTGAGATGTGGGCAGTGGAAGGGCTGGGTATATTGGGGAGAGTAATTCAGGCTCAAGGGTGCTGGGGAAACAAATCTGGATGCATGTATGGTGGTGTGGAGCGCTATCAGTTGGTACTCTAGGGTTTATGAAATGCGATACCCCTTTCTCCACCAAACATGAATCACATGAGCAGGGTCGAGCTAGTATGAGATGCAACAAAGTGATTGTCAAGTTCTCACTGACATGTACGGTTGCAAGAGTCGTCAATACCTATGTAAGCATTGATTGGTTACAACGCAGGATAGCAGGGTAGCAAGGTAGCAAGCACCACCACGTACCATAAATACGCAACCCCAACACCACTCAACACCTTCTCACACGCATAACAAACCACCAACAAACATAAATCTCCAAGTTCACAGCTCCAATTCATCCTTTCAAACTGCTCAGCACAACACCAGACTGACTACACTAAACTACACTATCCTACCCACCACTAATCCTAAAGGTTAGACTCAAAAGCAACTCGCACTCGCAACAGTGTGTATACTACCATGGAAACAAGACAGAGAGATGTAGAAACAGAGAGACAAGAAAAGAGCAAACGAGTAAACTTGACAAAAACTAAAAATTACCAATTGGGAAGAGTTTGATCGCACCTCTTTCCTTTCCAAAAGCACAGCAGAAAGCAGCAACACCCTCTCAAACACCTTGTAAAGAAGAGAAACGCCTTCCCCATGCAAAGTATTATCTCCTTCTTCGTAGAGCCCATCGCCCCTCGGCACGAGGCTTGGCTTAAGCCGCCTCAACTCGGACAGAACGATGTTGCGCCAGTCGTTCGCATCATCTTTCAACTCCGTCCTTTCAAAATGTGTTCCACTATCAATATGCCCGCCTCGATAGACAAGCGATAGCCCTCAACGATACACTCATTTTCCTCAGCCCTCATCTCACCGATCTTCCCGCCCTCTTTGCCTCCCCATTCTTCTAAAGAAATCCATGACCCTCTTCGAACTCCCACTGCTTCCCTTGTTACCCGCGCTTTCGTCATACGCATCGGCAAACTTCCTGCTCTTCTGCAGGACGCCTTTTCTCGGCACTTCCTGTGTTCCCTGTGCCGTCTCACTGCCGCCCATACCCTGTGGATATTGTGGTCGGTGATCGCCACTGGGGACCCGTACCACGGGTTCGCTTGCTTCCGAGTCATTGTGGTGACGGTAGGGCCTGTTGAGGCTCTGCACCGATGGGTGCAGTTCGCGAGGCCCTGGGATCTTTTCGTCGCCGATGAGCTGTGAGTGGTCGAATTGGGTATGATTAGCCGGCGCTGAGGAAGGGCCAGCTCGACTTCTAGCATTGATATCATGGGTTCCGTCGTACAAGCCGGCCACGTTGCTTCCCGTAGTGCTCTGACTTGGAGTACGGGATTCGCCACCGCGTCCAAAAGCCATTCCCCCGGGGCGGGACGTGGCTCGTGGGCGGTTAGCCGCAGTCGATGAGCCCTGTCGATCCGACTGTGTTGTCGCCGGCATACTTTCTCGGTGATTCGAGGAGAATGTTTTGGATAGTGATGACGGAATGAGCGAGAATCTTCTGTTCGGTTTACCAGTGTTGTTCGCATCGTTCGTGGTTTTACGCGAGAAGCCAAATGATGTCCGCCTGCTAGATTCATTGCTCTGTCGGGGAGCGTAATCATTAGCAACAGGCCTAGGCATGGATGTGGGAGGGTAGGACTTCTGCGGCTTCTCATGCGTGTAGTTTGAATTCTGAGTTGTAGAGGACTCTTTGGGGTCTTGTGTATAGGACGGTTGACGGCTCGAGAACATCGATGTCACCCTTCCCAGGGTCTCACTAACCGTGTTCGAGCGCCTGTGCCCTTTCTGCTCGGCTTGTATCGACTGCCCTCGCGGTGCGCTTGGCTGTGTGTTTGGCTGTGCGCCCGGTTGCGCAATGCTCGGTTGGCCCATCGCGGAGCCTGGCTGGGCAATGGGCGAGGAAATGGAGTATTGTTTGCCTTTGGGTTGCGAGAAGCGGCCTTCCGCATTGGTCTGGGCAACGGTCGCAGTTGCTGGTTGGCTGTATGAGTTGCCTCTTGATGGCAGGCGAGAATTTGCGCCCAATGTCCCGCCCGTTGAAGGTCGGGCAGTAGAAGACGTAGGCATTGTACCAAAGGCGGCGTAATCCGAGACGGACCTCTGAGGTTCCCGGCTAGGTCGCGACGTGACCGCCGCGGTACGACTGGGGCGGGCGTTATAGCCATCCGTAGATGGCACTTCGACGGGACCCTGTTCTTTGACCCGCGATTTCGAGGTCGATGCAGGTACAGTCGGGGGTGATGCTTCGCCACGGATAGTCTGCGATTGAGGCGCCACGTACTCCACCTGTACGGTTCGTCGTTTGTCGTTCCGATCTTTCTTTGATTTCTCCGTTGGCGGCTGATTGATCTGATCGCGCTTCGCCGTGAGTCCGCCATGTGCGGGAGCGACTGCGGTATGTGGTTTTCCGGGCTCGCGAACTGAAGCACTTCGAGCTAGCGGCGGAGGTGCCTCGAGAGGATCATCTGTTCTGAGTTAGTACATGAGTTTCAAAAGGTAGTTGCGTGCAACGTACTCAAGGTCGCAGCTTTCTGCGCATCGGTCGACGTTGCAGCGCTCGATGTGATGAAGCTGACTACGTGCGCATAGTCGCTGAGCCAGCTATGTCGGGCCACCTCGAACAGGTCTGCACGTTTTCTTGGGTCAGGAACGAGTATCCGCTTGAGTAAATCGCGAGCGTGCGGCGTGACATATTCGGGGAACGTGAGCGGCGTTGTTACAATGTACTTGTACAAAAGGTTGATGTTGTCGCCCTCGGGATTGGCTGGGTCGTCATCGAAGGGAAGATAGCCGGCCAACATGGCGTACTGCAATCCGTTAGTAAGGGAGGTACCCGGGTTTCAATTTCAACGTACCAGAATAACACCGCAACTCCAGACGTCGACTTTGCGACCAGTGTACAGCGAATCGCTGACTACCAGCTCCGGGGCTGCATAGCAAGGGCTGCCGCAGCTGGTTTGCATGAGATCGCCGCGTCGAGCACCCTCGCCACCCTCCAGTCCCATCGCCTTGACAAATTCCTTGTTAGAGAGGTTGAACTCTATATCCTCTCCCAGCTCGTCGTCTGCGTCGAATGTGTTGGCGAAACCGAAGTCGGTGATGATGATGTTCCTATTGCGGTCAAGCAGGAGGTTCTCTAGTTTGAGGTCGCGGTGGACGATGCCCTTCTTGTGTAGGTAACCCACGCCGGAGATGAGCTGTGCAAACAGCCTTCGTGCCGCACCGTCTTTTAGGTATCGGTGGTTGAGGATGTAGTCGAAGAGCTCACCGCCTGACGCATACTCCAATATGATGCCGATATGGCGCTCCGTCTCCACCATTTCGTGGAGTCGAACAATGTTTGGGTGTTCGAGTCCGCGCAGAATATGTATTTCGCGGTAGATCTTTTGCAGGCGGTTCGCGTTGCCTCCGAGAGTCTCTCGTCGGATGAGCTTGATGGCCACTTCGACGCTGCTGTCCTTCTTCCAGCCCATCTTGACCTTGCCAAACTCGCCCTCGCCGAGCGTCTGGCCTAGAACATAGTTTCCAAACCGGGACCGTTTCCCAGAGCCTTGAGAGTGGTCCTGGCGGCTCCGTCCCGCACCTCGGCCTCCATCGTCTACGCCCTCACTACCCACGAGGCCAAGACCGGTGATGGGAGTGAGCTCGGCGCCCGAAGTCGTAGGGATCGACTCGGCCTGCCGCGCCTGTTCGCGGGCAATGTCCTCCTGCGGGTCTGCGACGACGATTCTGTTGATGACGGCGCTTTCTTCGCGGGGAAGATTTGTACCCGTGGGGGGCTGGCCAACGGCGGACGCAGAGCGGCTGTGTGCGGGCTGGGAGGGCGAAGGCTTCGACCTACTGGAGCTCCCCTGGTGCCGCGGACTTTCCTTTCCTTTCCTGCGGGTCTGGGCGGCATCGGGAGCAGTGCGGGCTGTAGAAGGGCTGGTCTGGCGATGGGACGAGGTGCGCGGCGGGGGCATGGGCGCGCTGACCGAGGAGACGGCGGCCGTGGCCATGGCGTGAGATTCGTGTGCAGACGTCGACTGCGCGCGTGGAGTGTTCAGGTTGGAGTGGGCCGATACGGCGGGGGAGTGGTGAGTCTGGGGCGTGGCTGGCGGGTTGGGCGACGCGCCATTACTAGGCCGTCGCGAGTGCTTTCTTGCAGAGCCCGGTGAAGCGGCAGCGGCAGCAGCAGCGGCAGCGGCAGGCGACTGCTGCGGGTAGTAGGGCACCTGGGAGTGCGGCGAGCGGCTGGAGATGGCGGGACCACTCTGCTGCACGGCGGCGGAAGACATGTCCTGCCGTCGGGCGTGGTGTATTGTTTGTCGGTCGTCCTCGCGGTGGTACGCAACGCGGTGGGTCGACGCGGGGAACGCTGTTCGCTACCACAGACGCAGATGCATCCAGAGGTAGGGCGCGCGCGGGTCACGCTGGGGGAGGGGGGTGGACGGGGGTGGACGGGGGCAGACGGAGGAACACGGCGCTGCAGATGCAATTGGGATGCGGCGAGCGGTGCGGATAGGGTGCGGATGGGGTGCGGTTGCGGTTGCCCTGGGGGGCCCTTCACATACAGCGGGCGCGGGACAGCGAGCGTGGCAGCTGGCAGGTTCAGGCGGGTGTTTGGCGTTTGGGGTTGGGCGTTGCAACAAGTGTGGCCGCCGGGCTCTCTCTCTCTCTCTCTCTCTCTCTCAACGGACGACGGCGAGGGCGCGGGCTCTCGAGAGCACTGCGGGCGAGGGTGACGGAGCGGGAGGCTGGGCTCGATGTTGACGTGAGTGGACTTGGAGAGGAAGGAGCGGCTGAGGGCGACGTCCCAATCTCGCTTGCTGTGGCTTGACTTTAAGGATAGGGGAGCAGGGAGCGTCGGCATATGAAGGGCGCGCGCCGCACTACCACGGTCACTACACCGCGAGCCCGGACACAACAAGGCGACGGCTGACTGCTGGATGGCTCCAGGTGCAAGAGCGCGCGCTGCCCGGGCTGTCCTGGTCGCTGCCGTGGGCGACTGTGTACTGCAGACAGGCCGTGGGCGAGCGGTGCGAACGACAGCGGCTACTGCTGCCTCCGTGTGTGTGTGTGTGTGTGTGTGTCGCTGTTTCAAACTCCACGACGCCTGCAACCTTGCACGCCGGGGTTCCGCCCCCCTTTATGCCATGCCATGCCATGCCATGCACCTCACCTGCGCTGCGCTGCGCAGTGCTCGCCTCGGTCATCGACGTCGAGTCCACGGGCGGGCTATCTACACAGGCCCGTGTTCCGAGATGCATCGCGACCGCCATCGCATGGACGTCTGCCGTAAACACACATAGTCAACACGTGCTTCCTCTCGCTCCACGTCAACGACTGCACACTAGAACGCGTCCCAGCATCAACAATCTCCCTGGCCAACGTGCCCAAGACATCAACAACACGTTCGCGCCTCCACAAACACCTCACCTGTCACCTCCTGCAAGGGATCTGCCCTGCATCTCCACCGCCTCGCCTCGCCTGCCCTGCCAATCACACAGACTCCGTCTGCCAGGAACCCTTCGAGCGCGTCACCAATCCTTGATGGGAATAGAAAATAGATCAGGATCCGCCGTCGAGTGTGCTGAGCTTCTGCACGACATTCTACCGTGTACTTGTTCAGGCCGGCAGCGTCTAGCGCTGGGCGAATGGGTGGGCTCGGAGATTACTTAGGCGCTTGGATCGGCCGTGTTACTATTCTATCGTGTGGCACCGCGCGAGAGACATCGTGACTTTTCCAAGACCGTTGCTAGCGCGAGCAGCCGACGTTGGGTCTGATTTCCGCCCAAAGTCAACTGCGTTTGGAGACGAGTCTAGCATCCGTGGGCATGACCACCAAAGGGGAATCACTTGACGTTATGGGATCAAAGTAGCCTTCTTCTAAATAGACATCGATTTCCGAGCGAGTTCTTGCCTCGTCTAGATCTTGATCTCAGACGGCACCCCTACCTCCATTATATCGAGGCCCTTTTGGAGCTCGCTCTTCGTGGGCATCTTCTTCCGCCGCATCAGTTCCGCACTTTGCGCCATGTACGGGTCTTTCATCATGGAAGCCACGGCAACCACCTCTTCACCTTTGGTATAGTACGCGACAAATGATGGCTTTTCCGTATCGCCCTGGATGACTACGTCATCGTAGCCCGCAACCGTGTTGCCGCAGTACCTCAGCTGCGAACCAAGTGCTGACCAGAAGACCGGGATAAACGGCTTGGGCTTCGAACCAGGGTTGTTGATGGTGTTGGCGACGGATCGACCGGCATTCTGCGCAACGTTCCAATGCTCGATTCTGGTGGGGGCGCCATTTCCGCCGGGTCCGTGGTAGGGATATGTTGCGATATCGCCAATGGCGAAAACGTCTGTCAGTCCCTTGACTTCGAACGACTCATTCGTGCTCAGCGAGCCGTCCTTTTCGAGCTGCACGCTTGAGTTATCCTTTAGATACTCGGTCGCTGGTGCAACGCCGACGCCTTCGATGACCAGGTCAGCCTCCAGTGTCGTGCCGTCCTTGAGGTGTACGGCGCCCACTTTGGATGAGTCGCTCTCTAAAGATGTTGCCTTCTCAACGCTGGCGCCCATCTTGAACTTGACGCCATTCTTCTCCAGGAGGTCACGGAACACCTGGCCGACTTTGTCGCCCATGACACGATTCAACGGAACTGTACATAGTAAGCGGTGGATACAGTTGAAAGGCCCATGTCCACTTACCATCTTCCATGCCAACCACAGTAACATCGTTCTTCATGCTCGCTAGACAATTACCGACTTCCATTCCAATGAAAGAGCTCCCGATAACGACAATCTTCTTACCGTTGTCGCCAACCGCCTTGACGATATTCTGCGCATCTGGCAGCGCCCGCAACAAAAAAACGTTGCCCAGGTCTCCCTTCAGGCCCTCCACCGGCAACCATCTTGGTGTACCACCAGTCGCCAGTATGAGCTTGTTGTAATGGTAAGTTGTGCCGGACTTGGTGGATACTTTCTTCGCTGAGAAATCGACGCTCTTGACCTCTTCTTCGAGGATGTTGATCGAGGCATCCTTGTAGAACTCGGGCTGTCTCCAAGCCGCCTTGGAGACATCGGCGAGCAGCGCTTTCGATAGCTTCGTTCGGTCGATGGGTCGGTAGCCCTCTTTCGATAGGACGGTGATAGCTCCTTTATAGCCGCCGCTCCGGAGTCCTTCGATTGCGCCCAGGGTGCCAGACCCACTGCAAAGAGTCAGCTGATACTTCTGGAGACCACATGGTACGTACCCTCCGATCACGAGCACTTTGTCGTTGGTCGTTGCCGAGCACTTGACATTGAGAAATCTCCGGTTTGCCTTGAGCGTGCCCTCGTCGGTCTGGACATAGACAGCTCCGTCCTTTTCCAATACGTCGTACTTTGTGAGCGGATCGAGAGCAGGGGCATCCTCCACGTCTCCCGTCGCGACACTAAAACATGCTGCACTCTGTTAAACCATACTCCAAACATGTGGCACACAGACCCACCTCCGTGCCACGGGCAAGTCAACCGCCCCTCTGGCGTGAGGACGCCCGATTTCAAAGGCGCGCCATAATGCGTGCAGTTCGCCGAGGTCGCGTGGACCTTGTCCTGTACCTTGAGAAGGAGTACCTTCCCGCCCTCGACACCTTCTACCTCCACCTCTCGCTTGTCGCCATTCTTCAGGTCAAGGGATGTGACCCCTTTGAGTTTGTACTCTTGCGCCATGATGCTAATGCTTGTGCTGAATCGAGCCGTCCGTAGAAAGTCGCGTCGATGGAGAGAATGGAGTTTAGAGGGGCTTCGCAGTGGAGTGAAGAGGCGTATTGACTGCATGGGATGATGGGCAGTGTGTAGCAGAGGGTGTATGGGTCTCAATGTCGGCCAATGTGCACCAGCTGCACCCCGCTGACGCCGTGACGTATGTATCTGAAAGCGCTGCGATTCGCTCGGGTTGGTCCGCAAACAACCAACGTCATAGAGCCACCCACTGCCCAATCGACAATGCATCGACGCCTATTGGCTCGTTCGTTGAGCTACCCCTGTCGCTCTCTCCCCCGCCCGACATCCGCGTTTAGTCTCACCATCATCGACTCCGTTGTGCAAGCAACATTTGCTGTTCGTGCTATTCAACTTCTCCACGAATCACTGCGCTGCATAAGACGCGCCACGCGAAGACATACGTATATGCATATATTCCTCTTGCGATGACGCAGGAGGTAATAGACGGATGTAAACCTATTACAATCACGGTGGAAGACTGCGTCTCATCTCGTACAGATGACACAGTAGCCCTGGAGGTCAAGAACGCCGGATCTTGGTGAGTGTCAGAGGTGGGGGTCGTTCTTTGCAGGATACAGATTATCAGGAAAGTGCCTGCCAGTAGATAGCTATTAGCTCTTTGTAAAGAATTACAATGCAGCCTAATAACTTTTACCATACTGGTAGCTGCGACAGCTTAGTAGCGAAAGATCTTGCCCAAGGCATCCCGACGCACAATTTGTTTGTTTAGAACCTGGTAATAAGCCCTCAAGCCCAAGCAAGCCACCGAGACGAAAAACAACAAACCTGCGTTCACCCAGTGGCCTGTTGGAAAACCCTGCCGCTTCTCCGAGCCCTTATAAATCCATACTCCGGTGATTTGTCCGGGCGTGCCCCAAGCAATATTCAAGGCAATGGCTATACCTACATGAGCCGTATTATGCAGGTTTGCAGAGAGCCATCCGAGTAAAGGTGGAATGCAGGAGAAAGCTCCTGTGGTAGCTACGATGAGGCATCCATAACGGGCCTGAGGTCGTGAACGTTTAGCCACTGTTCAATATATGCGGCCAGATACTCTGCTCGCAACGTACCTTGTATGCAGTTGGAGGTATCACAGCAGACGCAAGAAAACCACATGCCCCAATCGTAGCAAGTGCAGCAGAATGCAGTGCTCGGCTAAAAGGGAAGATCAGCACTTGCAGCCCAAGGTAGGGGTTAGACTTACGCATTGAAGTGATCAGCGGACCATGAGACGACAATCATGACCACGTATGCAACGACGTAGGGTGGTACCGTCATCAGCTGGGACTGAAGCCTGTCGAAGCCTAGGCCAGCGGTGATTGTAGGTGTGAAGAAAGCCAGTGAGCTGAAAGGACAGCAAATTGCGAAGTATATGGCGTAATGTATGTAGAGCCTCCATTCTAAACAAACCTCGGTGAAGTTCTTCCATGTCAATCTCACGCTGCTCTGCGAGCCCTCGAGACGGTGAACAGCTAGCTCTTTCTCTTCTGCGGATAGCCAACGTGCGGTTTCGGGATAGTCCGGAAGGCAAAAGTAGATCAATACAGATGCTAAGCATGTGGGCACACCTTCGACGATGAAAAGCCAGCGCCACCCTGCGAGTCTTGAGACACCATTCAGGTGGCCAACACCGAATGCTATGGCTCCTCCAAATGCACCGGCAAGAGTGGCGCTGGCAAGGACCAAGGCGATACGAAGACTGCGCTCTTCCGCCCGGTACCAAAACGCTCAAGACAAGTTAATTTTCATTTCACATCGGTGTTCAGGGAGATATACTCATGTGGTATATGATTCCAGGGAAGAGTCCTAAGATGGCATATGTTAGACCAAAAATTTCCCTACGCACGTACACCTACCAGCTTCAAAAAGCCCCAATAAGAATCTCGTCACGGCAACACTGGCGAAGGATTGCACACCCGCAATTCCGATGGTGATGATGCCCCAGGAAAACATCAAGAATGCAATCCAGGTCGAAGGCGCGAACTGCTTTAGCAGATAATTCGACGGCACTTCTGCTAATCTGGGTCCATGTAAGCCAGCTTCGCCATCCGAAAGTAACATGAGCGGCGTACGCGTAGATTATGAAGAATATCATGAGTGTTATGATATAGCCATGCTCGCTCATATTCGTCTCGGAAAGCAGGTCATCGTGCGTATCTGCATTCATGGTTTTGGCATTGCCGATATTGGACCGGTCCAAGTTGAGAATAAAGTAGCAGAGAGCAGACAATGGAAGGACGCGGAGATCCTGCTTCTTCACAAGAGCTCTGTCTTGCAATGTTAACAAAGTACCGGCTTGTGGTCTATCGTCGGGCTACACGCAATAAGTGAAAGGCCTCGAGGTTCGGAGGGTCAACTTACGGAAACGCTCTTCTCTAGATCATGTGGCTTAGTCGTCTCATTGTCGACCTTCACTTCGAAAGGTTTGTCAGCCATGGCTTTGAAGTCTTCCTACCACTGCAGAACGGTCAAATGGTGGTAAATAGAGATAAGCTATTTGGACAAAGTTGAAGATTCGTAGCAGAGCTTTTTCTTGTAATTTGCGGAAAAGGTGTCGGAGTTCAAGAAGACTACCCAAACCGAGCTTGCTTCCATCGCACCGACCTCTTGCTGGCCGAGGTCATCTGTTGCAAACGTATTTCTAGCGGGGTGTATGATAGGACAGGTAATTATCGTGCAAGGATGCAAGCGGAAGGTAGTACATGCGTGCATGGAATGTGGCGCTAATTGCGTAACTTGATCGGTCCTATCATGAAGCCGAAGTCGCGTGCGTGCCAATAGCGGTAGAAAAGAAATGGCGTGTTAAGATATGTGAGTTGTACAATAGGAGCTAGAGAACTAGAACATGCAGCTACAGCCCAAAAGTTCCGAAGAACTTTTGGTCACTGTTGAAAGGGTGAACATGTTCCGAGCAAGTCCGCATGGTCGCGGCTCTAAGACAAAACCTATCGAAGGTTGTGTTACGAGATTAAGTCCAAAGTTCAATACACATCACATCACGTTATGGATAGAGATGATTGGAGCACTTCAGCCCTTGGATGCAAACGTACAAAGAGAGTGCAACGGTGTTAATCTTTACATTCCTCAACAAGCTATGTCAGGGTGCGTTCCCGTAAGTAATGGCTTTGGTATTTCTCACCACGGGCATTAAATTACCAGAGCCAGTGCCCCCCAATCTAAGATTGAAGAATCGAATCAAGATTTATGTTATTGTATTATACTGCATTGAGAGTTTTATCTAGAGGAGATGGTTCAGAAATTGGCTTGAAGATGATCAACAAGAGCTAGTATAGAAACAGATAACCTCTAGAATATGATTCATTTGGCAAATACTCATTTGACCCCAATTCCCACGTTGGGACGAACCTGGTCCACAAACTGACCGGACTGGTCAATTAGTTGTTGGACACTCACCGTGAGATTTATGCCGCGCACCTCTAAGCGCCTCAGTTACACAAGACTGAGTCTTGTCTCTTCCCTTTACCTCCCTTATTTACCACACCAAAAAGATCGTCGCAAAGTCTCGCTCACTCTTTCTTCCTTCAACCGTGGGGTAAGTTACGCCATATCAAGCAAATATCATCGCCTGGCACAGTCAGTCCAATGCAAATTACCGTGGTATCATTTGTCGTCTCGACAACCCTCAAATCACTTTGAGTACGGAGAAACATGTGAAGTGCAACCTTCGCTTGTCCATCGCTAACGGCGCTATTGTTGTGCCTTGCGAGCTGCGAGAGCGACGCTTTGGAGGCTCGTTCTGAAGATCTGCAGCACGACAGAGGTCGATCTCATATCACCTAATTTGCAAAGCACGGTCTAATATAGCGCCTACTGTAGCTCTAAAATATCCATCAAACCACAGAGGCAGTTGATATACGTTCGAGACACGTTGCGCGAAACGATGCATTGAGTGAAGTAAAGGCAAGACGGATGTTTACGGCGGCAGAAGATGCCAGCTTGGCTAGAGCAAGCGATCCATATGCTAAGCTTTTTGAGACTGGAGAAGTATTTTGAAATGGTGGATTTTGTGCGAAACTGTATTTGCAAGACTCATTCTTGAGGCTACCGAAGAGTGTATTATTTGGCAGTGGAACCCTGCAACCTAAGATCGAGATGGACCAAAGCATGCTGTGGTGAAGGAACTACTGGCTATAGCGGCCTAGCAAATTACAATTTGATGCTTCAAAACCCCTTTCTGCAAATGTTTCGCGCAAATCTTCCGCCGCGTAGGCTCCCTTATACATACAGGCTCAGCTGCCACCAACGACACCTATCATTATCCGTAGGATCATCCGTAGGCCCAACATCAGCAAGACTGAGGCCTTGAGCGCTCGAATTGTTGCCCCATTTCGCAAAATATGGCAGTCCCTCGCCATTAGGGTCACCAGACAGGGCAAAATTGATCCAGTACTCCTGCACGATATGGGCCAGAGTGACATTGATTGGCCGGAAGAAGACATCCGTTGATTGCTCGTTGTAGAAAACGTAGTAAAGCTCCTGGCCATGCAAGGCTGGCGGCACGGTGAAAAGGTAGGTGTAAGTCTGGCCTCTGAAGGCCTTGTTGACATGGTAAGTAAGGCAGGTGATAATAGATTCCGAAGTTAGGAGTGTTTGCCGCCCGAGAGCAGTGTTGTAGCCTGTGACGGTGAGATATTTTGAATTCATAGGATCATAGTCTTCCAAGACGTTCCCAGTGGTGTTGATCTCCGGTGGGTAAAGTATTTCCGTCATATGGCGACGGACAGAGTCAGGAGCAGTCGGGAAAGACGACGCGATGTATTCTGGAGTTTAGTCAGTCAACGTAGAACAAAGAGTCTACTGTATCTATGAAGTCTGCTTTGACCCACCTTCAAATGCCGTATCATTTTGTAGGATTGGATAGCCCACACCTTCATCTCCGTTATGTCCTAGCATGATTTCGACGGAATTATCAAACCGTCCATGCAACAGCAACAGACCGGGAGTCTCTGGGACGAATGAACCATCGACTGCTGGGCCTGCGGTTCAAAGCTTAGCATAGTAATCTCAAGGATCGGAAGCCTGAGAGCCTACCAAATGTAAGTGAACCGCGCTTCGAATTCCGCACTTGGAATTCGTTCGCAGTTTGAATAGCACTACTCGGTAGCTTTTGTGCTTCCTCCAGGGTGGAAACATTCAAAAGGCCGAGAAACTTCTGAAAGTTTTCCTCTTGTTCGTGATTGCCGGATGTGGGGATAAATCCTGGACTCTGCAAGATAGCCCGTTGGAACGGAGCTTTATCTTTTTCGCCTCCAAATGCTGTTATCTGGAAAACAATGGAGCCTCCTCCAGCCGATTCTCCGAAGACTGTTACTCGCTCGGGATCGCCACCGAAAAGATGGACGTTGTGTCTTACCCATGCCAAAGCAAGCCTTTGATCGTAGAAGCCCGCATTAGTTGTCCCATCCACTGCGAACGTTGGTCCTGAAAGCCAACCTAACGCGCCTCTGAGAAATGTTAGCAACAGAAGCGGGATAGTGTGAAAATGACATACAGCCTGTAGTTCAGAGCGATATATATCACCCCCTCTCTTCCGCCTAGCTGACTTCTCGAGATGATTCCTGCCGAAGGTGTATCGTACTTCGTGCCTGCGGTATAGCCACCGCCGTGGATCCAAACCATGACAGCCGCTCCTGTTCCAGGCCCGTTCAGCGAGTGACGCCTTTTGAATATGTCCCGAGGTATCATGACGTCTAAGAACAAGCAATCTTCAGTCGCACGAGGATCCTGAGGAGTGTTCCGGGGGTAATCAAACCCTTGACTTGCATTTTCGAAACCCTCTAGGCTTGTTTGGCCAGTGTTACTGTAGTATGTATTGAAAATTTGATTGGTGAATGACAGCGAAGGATATGCTTGGGGGCATATGCGTGCAATTGAGCCATTGTCGATGGTTCGGTTTCGGCTCCTGGGTGATACTGGTGCAGTGAAGCGTAAGCTTCCGAGAGGCGGCTCCGCATAACGGATGTTCGAGAAGTTGTAGTAGTTCCCAGTTAACTGTATGTTAATTTCAGTGAAGTCCATCTATGTTTCTAGGCATCTACCATACATTGAAAGAGGCCTGATAGAGGCCGTATCCAAGGTCAACCACGGGAAGTTCGACCTCGTGATCTGTTGACGTATCCAATGCGTGTGTTGATGCCCAGATCGAGGTAGAGAGCAGGACGGTTAAGAGCCTCGCCATGTTTACTGCAGAAAAATTGGGAGTTCGTAGAAAGCAACCAGATGAATCGGAATTGAGTCCTTCAAATTTCTTTTGTGCAGATACTTTGGTGGGTCTCTATCCTTCTATTTGTACGATGGTGCTTTTGAGCTTCATCCTAACTATTTGTGTACATCTCACGCACGCTCTCATGACTCTACCTAGTGTCTCACTGCATATACGTTTGAGGCCTCAAGCGCATGTTTTGTGTGGTGAGTGCCACTGGCGTACGAGCCACTAGGTAACTGGCAGCCCGAGCATTCCGACCTGCATGTGATAGCTTCCGAGCTGCATCGCCCAATATTCCGATTTGCATGCGCTACCTTCCAAGGTGCATCCATACATTTTCTGAGCTCTCTAAGCCCAATCCTGGTGGACCTCATGCAGCTATGACTGATCACAGATTCACATAGAAAATCATTGGAAGCTGCAATCGCTACACTAGTCTAATTCGAGCAGCAGTGTCTCAATTTCATCTCTAGAACAGAACACTACCAATGCTGGGCTTGGCATCAAAAGTTAATTACCCCCCTTTTCGGCACCCGTTGGTGATTCATTCATGTAGCGCAAAATAACGGTCGTACGATCCAACCATCCAACGTCGTCAACGCTTGAACTATCGACTCCGTGTTTCTCGCGATGTAGTCACTAGCCAAGAAAACAGGATTTCTGCTACCATGCGTTTTCAAGACTTAGACCCCTCTTGCAGCAAATGCAGCGTTGAGAGCCTTCTGGAAAACCTCTACGTTTTCTGGACTCAAAATCGTGAAATGCGTTCCTTCAACCCGGTGGTATCGGAGAGGTCCCTGGGAGACTTCAATGTCCACATCGCTCTGTTTGGCACCTCTCACGTAATCTTTCCACTTCGCAAGCCAATCATGACGCCACTCTTTATCAGTGCAGTTGTATTGCGGTAGTGGCGGCACCCAGAAGAGATCATACTTTGATATGGATCCCCTTGGAACGTATGACCTAGTGATCTCTTGCATATTGTCGTTAATCCGCTGCCAAGCTCGAAGCTTGGGTATCGTGAGATCGAGGTTTTCGAGCGTTCCATCGGGAAAGCGGGCGAAAATTGCTTCCGTGAATCTGTTGTCTGGAACATCATCCATTTCCTCTTCCCACTTCAACGCGGTATCCACATCTAAAAGCTGGAAGAAGTGCAGTAAATCGATGATGAAGTTTCGCGGTTTTGCGCGAAGTTGGACACGCGTCAAATCTGGGGGATTGTCGATACCGCCACAGAATGAGACTTGCTCACCGGCCGCCTCGAGTCGCTTTCCAAGCTCAAAAGCCAGCATACCACCGAAGCATAGACCAAGCAGCACATATGGACCTTTTGGCTGATAGGCCTTGATGCCTGCCATGTACGTCACAAGCATCTCGTCTAGCGTTTCGAATGGCTTTTCGTTTTTGTGAAAACCACGAACTCGTAACGCGTATACCGGACGGTCCGGAATATATTTCAGAAGAGTGAGCCAGGTTAGGAACTCACCACCACCAGGGTGGCATAGGATAATTGGAGGCTTCGAGCCGGTCACAACCAGGGGCACGATTGGATCGTATTCGGCCGTGGTGGTTCCTAAAGAAAGGAGCATGATGTCCATATCGCCGATCGTCCGGCAAGCCAGTAGAAGGGACATGGAGATCGTTTCTTCACGCTCAAGAACTTTCTCGAGCGAAGATTTGACTCGGAGGTAACCCAAGCTATCAATGTCAAGGTCGGCAAGAGCTACATTGAGGTGCAGATCTGAAATTTCCAGTCCAGTTTCCTCGCATAGAACAACCGCTAGAACCTTTTGTAGAGGCGTAGAAAGTGGAGCGCCCCGTTGATTGGGGGATTGTGGTTGACGGTCTGGTAGCTTGAATTCGTCGAAGGAACCGGCAAGAAGTGACTTCTTCAGCTTCGCACGTGACAGCTTTCCGATTGTGGATTTGGGCAACTGTTTCCTTGGCAAGGGGATGACCATCGTTGGCCGCTTCCGACAGAAACGAATGACGGCCTCGTTTATCCGCGAAACAGTGTCGCGAAGCTCCGGCGTGTCCTCCACGGCATCGTTAATAGGATTGAACAAGATGACGACTTCCTCGCTCTCCGCATTTTCATCCTGCCCCCAAATGGAGAAAGAAGCAGTGTAGCTTTTGTTCAAGCCGAGGATGTTTGCTGATTCGATAGCATGCTCAAGTTCGAAAGAAGAGTAGTTTTGGCCATTAATGATGATCACTTCTTTCGTGCGACCAACGATACGCATGTTGCCCCCGCCGTCCATCATTCCAAGATCTCCGGTATCGAACCAGCCATCGGGCGTCATGCAAGCGCGAGTTGCCGACTCATTGTGAAAGTAACGTTTGAAGATGACGGCTCCCCTGATTTGAATCGCACCAGATTTCCCTCGCCTCACTGGCTTACCGCTTTCATCGACTAAGCGAAGCTCGTGCTGTGGGAGATGCTTCCCAACGGAAGCAAATACGTATTTTCGCTTCACATCATATGTCGGTGATTCAAGGTTGTAAAACAACGCTGAACATGTCTGCAAAACCATCAGCTCCACTGTCTTCATCCGGTTATAAGCCTTTAAGAGCAGTTACTCACCTCAGTTAGACCATAGCTAGCCTTGATACTACATTTTGGCGCGCCATATTGCGTTAGAATCTGCTCTGCAGCATGAAGAGTGGTTGTTTTGTTGGCTTCACCACCGCACATGATAACTTGTAGCTCACTGAAGTCCAGGTTCGTCCGCTTCCTCTCGGCAGGATCCATCTCGTCCATTGCACGCGCCGCGGCAGCAATGAAAAAGTTCGGGGCAAATGTGTATGCGATACGTTGGTCACTAAGAACCTTCCAGAAACGGATAGGGCTCCGCACAAAGTCTATGGACGGGACCATCACTTGGTTGGCACCGGCGTAGATAGCATGAAGGTGGTTTTCACACAGGGCGGCACTGTGGTCGAAGCCTAGGAGCTACACGTTAGCGCGCTATTCTTGCATTTCTCGTTTGAATTTGGATTACGTATACGTACTAACCCAAGACAAGAATGTCTGACTAGAGTTCGTTTGATGGAAATTGTACTTCAGTTTACTAGAACACACTAGCTGCGTATGGGTAAATTCGACGCCCTTCGCAAATCCTGTGCTCCCGCTGGTGAACAAAATCGTTGCGAGTTCATCTTCAAATCCGGGTGCCTCGTCGATCCCTCCCATTGTGAATCGATCCTCAACCTTGACTGTCGCAACGACTTCGACGGTGACAGTCTTTATGGAGGCAATCTGTCGGAAGGGTCTCGCCAATTGCTTGCTGGTAAGGATCGTGGGGCCGTCGAAAAGCTTGTTGACGTTTTGCAGCTCACCGACGAGCGTGGCCTCGTTACTCGATAAGGGGGATAGCACTGCAGGTATACCTCCTGCTGCAACAGCCGACCAGAACCAAATCGTATTATCGCGATGCGTGTTGAAATACAGCACTATGCACTCACGGGGCATGACGGTCTCATGTGCGCGGAGTTTGGCGGCATTAGACTTTACTCTGTCAGTGTCAATGAGGACGACTTTGCACTCTCAGAGTACTACCTCTGCCTCTCTTAAGAGGTCTGCATAGGTCATAAAGTCGGATTTTTGATCCCACCCATGGTCCTTGAACGCAATGCCATGGTTTGGCCACAATCTTGCCGCTCGCTGCAACAATCCAAGTAGTGTCTTCGGATCTTCGACATTTTCCTTTATTGCCGCACTCTTGCTATTTCGGTTCCGAGATGTGGGTGTGACATGTAGGTAAGAGTACAGTTGCTGAATCAAATGTAAGATCATCATGTCTGAAAAGACGGTAAAAGTGTTATTCCAGTACGAAACTGGTCTGTGGTGCTGGGACGTCCTTCTAAATCATCGGACGAGTCAAATTGATTTGAACATCCCGTCATCTGGATCTAGAAAGAAAAAGCCATTCCTCAATTCCGTGACCCGCAATCCGCAATCTGCGATCCGCAATCACTGAACCAGTGTATGTGCCAAGTGCTTTGAAACCGGTCGCCGGTACACCGTAAACAGTAGTTTGTGCACGAAATTACTTCGATGAGATCGCCGATTGTTGATCAAGGATCTCCTGGAACGTGAATGTATTGATATGGGCTTCAGTGATATGTCTCGATCTTGCAGTGATAGAAAAAACAATCGCCACTGGCGCGGTGCTTCCCGCAACCAGCTCAGTGCCTGTACCGGTAGATGAAGCCGTGAGCGTTACTGTGCCCAAAACCAACTTAGCAATGACCTCCACCAAGTACGTCGCAGCGTCAGTACCAAAGTCACGCAACAAACATGATCAGAATTGCTTCCCGCAAGTTGCTTCCCGCAAGATGCTGCGCCGATTGGCAAACGCGTAGGGCTATCAACGTGGGGAAGAAGGGTTAACACACAATCCAGAGAGTGGGGGAGATGTGTTGCCGCTGCAAAGTTTAATTTAGCCTGAAGGTGCGTCTTTCTTGGGTCGAACTTCTTAGTAATGACGATGTAACATGGGCTAGCGCAACGATTGCCGTTGCATACCTCTCAACAAACACAATCGCCTTCCAAAATTTACGTGCCTTACATTCTTCGCGCATGAACTCCGACACTTATTTTCGTACACTGAAGGGATTGATAACTGATCCTTTCTGAGAGTGTGAATGTGTTATAGAAGTGGTAAAACATAGTCATAATATCAAGTAAATTGTTGTGTGTGCACCTGCTAGTAAGCATAGTAGTGACACGTATGTAGGGGTGATGGACAGAATAGATTGGGCTAGAGCTGGTTGTAGCGCGATACGGTACCTAAACTCAGTGCCGTACTGACAGAAAGCTGGGTTCAATACCGACAGCTAGGTACGGGGAGTTTGTTGAGGTCTGTCAATGCGGGCGTTGCTACTATAAACGATTGGAATGTTGAATGCAGGGAAATCCCAAGCTGGTCAAACAACATTTGCAGCGAGTGGACTCAAGAGATGGGTAGCTTTGCCGGTGAAGTTGTGTCGCTACACAGTATCGGAACTCATGGCACGGATACGAAAGCCAATGCTATTAGGCCGGTATGTGAAGCCGTGAACAACGGCATCATTGGTCACCTCACTTAGGCTTGCCTCTAGAGTTACTGGGAACGGTTTCAGATTGACAAGATAGGACTGCCAGTATGCTCGCGTTACAGTGCTTGCGCGAATTCAAGAAAGCTGGTACTTTCGATTGGCCACACCGTTTACGGAATGAGTATGGTTGGAAAAGGTACGAGCATCAAGCCATGACCATACTGCAGTATCGGTGCCTTCAGAAAGTTCTTGACGGTATTCACATCGCACAACACGCGAATAATTCCGCGCATTAGAGAGAGATGACAGGTTAGCTGTAGCTTTTGTGACAGCTTCGTGGCAGCTTGACTACAGTCAGCCTATCGATTCCCTAAGATACACAAGTCTCACATACCTGCAGCTTGTTTTTGAGCAAGAACCTATCCGTTTGTGATGTGAGGAGGGGTTGAGATCTTCCTGGAGGCATATTACCCCATTCATCGTCTTCTGATTGCATTTCTGGTTTCATGTCCTTCGTCTCAATTTCCGACACATTGACGGTCTCAAACATCGTTTAACCCTCGATGTGGTCTGGTTAGGTGCTCTAGTATGAATATGCAAAAGCCTCTTGACATCCTCATCTTCGGCACTGGAGGTGAGAATTCAGTTCCAAACTCTTCAGAGACAGATACTGATCGTTCACGGTAGCTGTTGGCTCCACACTGGGGTGGAGATTGGCGCAGAATCCACGTGCCAGGCTCTCCGTTGTTTGTCGATCTAATTATGATGCTGTCAAGCAACGAGGGATACAGATGAGGACCAAGATTTGGGGCAATGGAACATTCATGCCCTACCGTGTTGTTCGATCGACGCGCGAGGTGTCTGGAGTAGCTTTCGATTACGTGGTCTGTGCCAACAAAGCAACTACGACCGACGGTCTCTCATTCATCAATGAGTTGTCACCTGCTGTATCCAAGAAGACAGCGCTCGTGTCAGTACAGAATGGCGTCGGTGTCGAGGCACCGTTACGTCATGCTTTCCAGTACAATCCAGTTCTATCCGCTGTCTGCTACATCAGCTGCCTACAGCCTGTCCCTGGTATCGTCGAACAGGTCTCTCACATTCGTCCACATGCTTTCCATATTGGCATGTACGATACGCCAGAGTACATGGGCACGGTGGCGGACAAGTACAAATTGAAAGACTTCGTATCCCTGGACGAAAAGTTCAAACAGATTGACGACGTGCAAGCTGAGCGCTGGACTAAGCAAATTTTCAACGGAGCCTGGAACCCGATGACAGCAATCACCGGTCTCGAGACGCATCAGTTGCTTGCTTCACCTAATGTAAAGCTGGTTCATCAACTTGCAGTCGAAACTTTCAACGTAGCAGTCCGACTGGGCATCTCGCTTCCTGAAGATCTGCCGGATAGGACGATCGAGTTAGCGAGGATCCACCCTTCTTTGGCACCGTCGATGCTGCAAGATGTGCGGAAGAACAAGCCAATGGAGATCGACTCTCTTTGCGGTCAGTAATCTCAACGCCCAACTCTTGCAATAGTGATTGACGATCTTGTAGGCAATATCATTAGGCAAGCAGAACAGGTCCGTATTCCAGTGCCAACAGTAAGAATGGCGTACCATACGCTTCTGGAGATGAATCGACAGATCCAAGAATCAACATTGCCACTGTACGTTGGAGGGGACAGATCTTCGACCGCGGTATCAGCGTTACGCAGAATCTAGGTATTTTGAAAAAAGCACAAGGTCACTATTTACCAAAAGCTGCCCGGACGGTGTGACACTATTGTGCAAGATATTCGTGGTTTACGTTGCTCTTTTCTTCTCGAGGTTCAATCCTGTTTCTAAATGCGTATGTTGGAGATAAACTCCAGGCACCGTGCTACGAGATCTGACATCAACCAGCACAGTGAAATTTTACGTTGGCTACAACTGCGAGCTAACACTCTATCCCAGTGGTTCACACGACTCATACACAATAAGAATCGTGCAGAATATGATCCTGTCGTGGGATGCAATTCACACTAGCCTATGCTGTTGAGTACGCGCTTACTACGTTAGAAAGACATGGAGTGGGACCGAGACAGACATCAACCACTCGCCCTAAAGGAGCGCCCTTGGTCTGCGGCGAAAATGTTCGGGCGTTGCGTAGTGCGACGTTAAACTTGCAAGGGCTGTACATGGCCCCGTGTCTGCTTCCCGAAGCACACCAAAAAGGTCCATGAACGTGGGAATTGCACGACAAACAGGGATTGACATCGACTGCCGATATCGGGGCGCTCCATAATCAACCTTACAAGGAGAACATCGGGACAAAGCCAGTACCCCAAAAGTTTGACGACTTTACCAAAAACGCGGAACGCGAATCACTGGTGTGACACTACTCCCAAATTCAGTCAATTGGGTTGCCTCGATCGGTCACCCAATGTCGCCTCTCTGTTGCATTTCCAAGGTGCTCACACACGTCGTACATGCGTCGCAGCGTCGCAATGCTGCGTGATCGAAGCGCATGCGCTAGCGCTTAATGAGGAGGCTGGCTGTGTACGACTTCGGTCACTGCGAAAGAATGCAAGACGGGTTCCCCCTCCTGCGACATTTGGCGCGTCGCAATCGCTAGTTGGTGCACCGTTTTGATCCAGCTATCAGGCTATAGTTATGAAAGACCTGTTGAAGTCTACAAGATCAATGCAATGGGCGCTGGCGGGGGCAAAACGAGGATGGTGGCTCGACTCGACCCACTTTCTCTACAAAACATCCTTAGATTATGTGGCTTGAACGCAGTATCTTGTCTGCCAGCCACAATGGAAAGTTCGACTAGGAGGCAACAGTTGCGGCATGCATGAAAGGCATAGCAAGAGCGACAGCACATCGCACAGCGAAAGTAACAAACGTTTGTATTCTAATCTAGTGTTACGGGTCGCCTTTTACTGAGCCTGATCCGGGTGAGGGGAGGACAGCTTGGAGCAAGGAGCCGAGGTAGTATTTAGTTGGATCGAGCGAAGGAGTCAACCGCCTTCGTATAGGGTGTGGAATCAATTCACAGAACTTCGTTTAGTGAGTAACTAACACGACTGTACTAACACGACTGTATGATCTGGCAATATTTCTAAAAGGTACAATCTATATTAAGTTTTGACTATAAAGTAAGAAAGACTATATACTATGTTAGTGAGGGAAGGAAGTAGGATCTTTATAACTCGTAGCTATTAGTTAGGGCGGAGGGAAGGTTCAATGTATATAAAGTGAATTTATTATCTCGATACTGCCTACTCTAGAGGTGTTGCAGTCCTCCTTATATATGTATATTAAAGTAACCCTCGGCCCTAGTACACTAGTCTACTCTTATAACTTCTATCGAAAGTATAACCTTCTATATATCTACCTTTAGTAACGCTACCTAATATACAGCACTATTACTAAGGCTAGCTTTTAAGAGTTCGCCTCTATATATAAGGACTAGGACTTCGAAGTATACGACTTATAGAGTAAGAAATATATTAAATTAACTACGTAGCTAGAAGAGAAGAAGAAGGGTACTATTATTAGCGACACGCTAAAAGTACGAGAAGTAATAGAATAGTTCCGCTTAAAGTAGTTTAATTTAGTAGAGAAAACTATATTACTTACGACTAATAAAAGCGTAGCTATTTATACTAACTAGGTTATTAGCCTTACCCGCGCTATTAGCCTATTTCTACGTAGTACTACGCGCGCGGTGCTTAAGAATCTATACTTTAGTAAATTACTTATAGACCTTTAAGCTAACGGTCTCCTTAAGATAGGCGACTCTTAGTACTTACTATCCTTACGGGCACCGCTAGAAGAGGTAGTTAATAATTTTAACTAGATTGTCGGCTGTAACGACTCTACTATGTATATATACGAGGATGGCGATAGTAATAGAGAGCTTAAAGAGGATAAGAATAAGAGCTACGATAAGGGCGATATTATATTTAATAAGCTTAATGAGTAGATACTTGCTATGAGCGAGTAGTATAATAAAAGTATTATAATTTTACCTATATAAGCCCTTACTAAGTATTTTAATAACCTTCGGTTTTTACGAACCTTTAAGCGCGAGCGCTAAGCGCTATGTCTATGTAGGTGGGTGGTAATGCGAGCTAGCATCCGAAACGCGTGTAAGCGCTAATAATCTGAATGTTACGATATATCGAAATTACACGACTAGTGTACACTTGGTATAGGCGGTTGAGACCTGCCCGTGCTGAGCAGCTGGGTTCCACAGCTGGCCTCTTCATCGATTGCCTTCTCAGATGGCATGGACACCAAACATCGATTAAATTTCCTCCGCCGAGATGATTTATGTGGTTCAAAAGTTTCGATAAAAGCTGTTCACATTTTTAGAATAATGACGGTCGTGGAGAAACTATAGAACCGGCAACCCGAGCCCCAACACTCGCGATCATTCATGCGAGATCTCATCGGGTAAAGGGTCGCCAAAACCGCTGCTTCTTAAGCTTTACGGATCTGGCGGCTGCCGCTATTTACGTTCGAGTCGTTCGCATTCGTATTCCACTTAGATCAGAAGTCCCTGCTAATGGGACGACTAGTCAGGGTAGTCGAGTCGCAAGCGCGCCGTTTCTTTGGGTATGCTTACGTCGGTTTGTTCGAAGGCGAGTCGTCGATGGAGGGTACTTGCATCTGGATCGAGTATCCAATCATAAACGTACAAGATGGTCGACGTCGTGTGGTAGCATAGTCTCCGCTATGTTTGAACATCTCTCAATCGTGTACAGAAGGACCGATTGGCATTTCTCGCTCCCCTCCCATGCACGACCAGAGAATATACCATAATCCATCCAATCACAGCCCTAGATCGCCCCGGGGCTGGCTTTAACAAGTGTGCTATACTTTTAATTTCTGTTTGTTCAAAATGATGCCTTTGCAGACTGTTATCTCCTTCCACTGCTCTTGAACAATCGCCATGTCCGCCATGCATGGCATATCAGCCACAAAATCAACACTTTGAGCCTCCGTAAGGCGCCTTGCTCATCAACTCTGAACAACTCTCCATCTCATTCACCAGAGCATTGGAACTCTGCTGAAGTCAATTGATTTTTTCAGGTAATTCATCATTCGCTCCAAAGCCCGGGTCTTATATATTTTCGCAGACATGGGTGATACAACTTTCCGAGGAACGTGGTCCGCTGCAAGTATAGCTCTGCAATCCCTGTATCCAGCTTTTCATGGTTGCTGAACGACTTGCAAGGATTTAAAGGAGACACAGCCAGTTCGAGCTGTAGTCTCAAAAAGGCTTTCACGACACAAGATGGCATTCTCGGCGAGCCTGACGTATCCAGTGTCGTGTCAACGATTTGTGCAAAGATGAGCAGACATGCAACCGTAAATTGTTTACTGCTTCGTTGAAATATATCGCAACATCGCGTGACCTATTGGTGCATTGCATGCGTTCACACCCGAGCCTAAATCTTGCCCAAACCGGCTCCAGCCTTGACCACCTTCTTCACCTGCTTCAACGGCGTAAGCCTGTAACGATACGGCGCCTTCGTGAAGTTGCCAACCTGCGTGATATTAATCGTGGCAGGGCCCCAATCGTTCTCTGCGACAGAGTTAGCACTCGTAATTTCCGACCACAACAAATTGCACCACTCCAACTCCCGCATCTCACAAACGAGAAAAGAAAGTAGCACTTACTCGCACCCAAGTTCGCAAACCCATCAAGCTCGTAGTCCCCGTCTGGACTTGTGTTCGGACTGTCAGCCGGAACAACAAGCCCGTACGTGGACAGCGCCTCGCTCGTGTTTCCGCGAAACACGTTTCCTTCGACCAGGACCTGGTTGTCGCTGCGGCTGTGGATCGCCTGGTAGAGAAAGTCTTCGTAGAGGTTGTTGTAGACGTGTTGGTGGCCGAAGCGACCGGCAGGGCCGCGCGTGCCTTCGTTGCGCCAGTAGTTATGGCTAGTATGAGATCAGTTTCAGATTACACAAAGAGCGAAAGAGAAAGGAGAGATAGGATTAGATCGTTCTGGTAAGGTATGGGATGGGGTTGAGCGTACTGATATGTGACGTGCAAGTGTCCCGAGTCGACTTCCCTCAGCGCATCACTATTTCCAATCAAACTACTCTTCCAGTGGTCGTGGAAATAATTCCAGCTAACTGTCACCCAATCAGTAGCCCTCACCAGATCACACTGCCCATCGTAGTAGTCCGGGCCATGGTTAATGTCGCTTTCAAACTCGTTATGGTCGATCCACACCCTGGTGCTATTCTGGATCGTAATACCGTCGTTGTCGAGGATAAATCTGATGCCGAGGTTTCGCACAATGACGTTGGAAGCATTGGCAATAGTGATGCCCGAGTTCAGGATATTGGCTCCTGCGCCGGTGCCAATCAAGGACTTGTTGCTGCCGACGAGCAGGCGAGAGGGCAGTTTGAAGGTGCCTTTGATGCGGACGGTTAAGGGCTTGTCGCCTTTAACGGCGGCGGCGAGGGCGGCGGGCGTTGTAACAGTGACGGTTTTTCCTCCTTTGCCGCCGGTGGTAGGCCCAATGGGGTTGTCCTTGCCAAAGCCAACCAGGCTGAAGTCACAGCCTGCGGATACCGCTGAGGCTGCGACCAGGAGAGCTGCAAGTGAGCTGAGAATGGCGAGCTTCATCTTTGCAGCGAAATATTGAAAGAGGAGCGTGGGCTTAAAGTAGAGATACCACCCAGTACCATGGGCTTATTTATGTCAACCCATGGCGTGGAAAAAGAAGGTGGATATATATCCAGCTTTCCGGACGTCAGTCCGGCAATCCATGTAATTCTTCCGGGAAACGGGATGAATCCCGACCTAAATTGACAGGCTCTAGGATGAAGTGCCATGGTGACACAGCAGCTGCCATGCATGCAGTGCGTAAGTGCTATGCTGTTGAAGCTCAATGAAGTCACGACGATGCTGGTCCTTGCGTTGCTTTGTGTTGAGTGGTGGAACTCGAGTTCCCCAGATTTTCCGCGGGGGAACGGGTACCGCGTGCAGATTGCCTTGAACCGGGTTGTGCGGGGTAGTACGATCTGGAAGCGAAAGAACCGATAACCTTTATGTACCTGGATATTGGCAAATAGCTTATCTGGCGTCGTTGGTCGTGAATACGGATTGTTACAAGCGAAGATCAGCCACAAGGTAATGAAGAAGTGGTTGGCAAAAGCGCACACAGCGAAGCCCTGAGGGTCAAGCCAACGCGCGGGGCAGGATCAGGTCAGCAATCAATTGACCTCGATCCCGCCAAGATCCATGGATCCCGGGAGCAAGCGGTGATCCCGGGAGCAAGCGGTAATCCCGGGAGCAAGCGGTAATCCCGGGAGCAAGCAATGATCCCGGGAGCAAGAAGGCTCGGCGGGATCAGGACTAGGAGATTCGGACTATATAGATCTGAAGGATCCTATTTGTATTTCGGCTCTTCGTAGTCAACTCACTCATTCAGTTTATACTTTTGGATTTGCTTTACCAAATTGATAGACACGAATAGTTATTCAAGTTATTTAAATTTGTTAATATCAGAAACACCTATACTTAGGCAGTTAACTCCTGTGCTCGAACCTCCTAAATACTACCTACGGTCACACTACTGCATACCATCCTACCCTTACCTGGCTTAGGCTTAGGTAAGTGTACCACCGTTAACATATCTCTTTACGGAAGTGGTAGATACTATAGTATTACTAATATACTAACCTTAGAATTATAAAATAAAGCTTAAAGAAGGGAAATCCTCTCTATTCGGACTACTTTATAAGATAACCTAAGTAGAATTAGACGAACTCTACGATTATATTAAATTAATAAAGTAAAGGAATTTATTATAAAGTTAGAATTATCTATAGAAAGCCCTATTCTCTTTATAAAAAAGAAAGATAGTATACTTTATCTATATATTAATTTCTATAGCCTTAATAATATTATAATTAAGAACCGCTATCTACTACTAAATATCTCTAAGCTATAGGACCGCCTTACTTATATAAAGATATTTATAGTACTAGATCTATAAGAAGTATATAACCTTATTAGAATAATAAAAAGAAGATAAATAGAAAACGGCGTTTAGAACTTAATATAGATATTACGAGTATACTATTATATACTTTAGCCTTACTAATACTTTAGTAATATATTAAATATTAATTAATAATATCCTACGTAAATACTTAGATATCTTTATTATTATCTATCTTAATAATATCTTAATCTACTTAGAAAAACTTAAGGACTATATTAAGTATATACGTATAGTACTTAGAGCCCTTAAGTAAGTATAGTTAAAGTTAAAACTAGAGAAATATAAATTCTATAAAATAGAAGTAGAATTTCTAAGATTTATTATAGAAATTAACGGAATTAAAATAAGCCCTAATAAGGTTAAAGTTATAAAAGAATAGAAAGAATCTATAATAGTAAAAGAAATATAGTCGTTTTTAGGATTATATAACTTTAACTAATAGTTTATTAAGAAATATAGTACTATTACGCTACCTCTTATATACCTTACTAAGAAGGAAGTACTATAGAACTAGGGACTAAAAGAATAAGAAATATTTAATACGCTTAAAACTACTTATATCTCTTTCTTAGCTCTAATATCCTTCCGAGATAACGAACTTATTATAAGCGAAGATCAGCCATAAGATAATAAGGAAGTGGTTGGTAAAGGCGCTCGCAGCGAAGCCCCGAGGGTCGAGCTAACGCGCGGGGCAGGATTAGGTCAGCGGTTACGTAACCTCAATCCCGCCAAGACTAATAGATCCCGGGAGTAGGTAGAGATCCCGGGAGTAAGTAAAGATCCCGGGAGTAAGGAGTCTCGGCGGGATTAGAACTAGAAGATTCGGACTATATAGATCTGGAGGATCTTATTTATATTTCAACTCTTCATAGTTAACTCTCTCATTTAGTTTATGCTTTTGGATTTGTTTTACCAATTAATAGACACGAATAGTTATTTAAGTTATTTAAATTGGTTAATATTAGAGACACCCCACACTTAGGCAGTTAACTCCTGTGCTCGAACCTCCTAAATACTATCTACGGTAAATACTACTGTATACCATCCTGCCCTTACCCGGCCCAGGCTTAGGTAATGTGCTAGTGAGGGAAGGAAGTAGGATCTTTGTAACTCGTAGCTATTAGTTGGGGCGGAGGGAAGGTTCAATATATATAAAGTGAATTCATTAGATCTCGATAATGCCTACTCTAGAGGTGTTATAGTCCTCCTTATATATATATATTAAAGTGGCCCTTGGCCCCGGCATAGTAAGTGTATTACCGTTAATAGAACTCTATAGAATTAAAATAGATACCTCTAGCCTAGCCTTAGACGTATATATTATATAAAAAAGAAATAGACTCTAGTACTTAATTATCTACTATTTATATAAGTTTATAGGACTCTAATAAAGGTATAACGTCTATAATAAAGAACTTATAGTAATAGTTAATACTCTAGTATACTAGCGCGTTTATATACTTAGTTACTTAGAGCTTACTATCTATATAGACTATAAGAACCTTATATACTTTATTATAATAAAAGAATTAAACCTATAGTAAGTCTAATAAAACGAGTTCTTTAGATAGTTTAAATTTAAGATTATCTACCGACCCGGTAAAGATAATACTAGAGTAGATACGCTTAGTAGAAGAAGTAACCTTATAGAAATAAAAGAAACTATTAGAGTAGTAATACTAAAGGTTAATAAAGATAGATCCCTAGGACCTATCTAATAAATTAACCTTCTAATACGTATTGCTGATAAAGTGCCTAAAGAGCTTTAGGAAGCTATTATATAATAATACTACGACGATCTAGTATATAGCTACCCCGGTATTACTAGAACTAGAGAACTTATCTAGAGATATTACGAATTTCTAAGTATAAGATCTAAAATATTAGACTTTATTAAATAATACGCGGACTACTAAAAGAATAAGTATAATATATATATACTATATAGAGAAATATAAGCTATCTAGGTCCCTAAAGAACTATAGACTTTATAATAGAACTTCTAGTATCTTAAGACTCTATTACTAAATAATTATATAACGCAATCTTAGTTATTATTAATTAATTTAGTAAATACGTTAAGATAATACGATTTAGTAATATATATCAGGGTTGATCGTTTTTAGTAATAGTAATTACTAAAAAATAGTAATTACTATTTCTAAAAATAGAGTTTATTATAATTCTCTTATATATATAAATATTTTAATCTAACTTTATAAATTTACTATTTAAGTATATCTATTATTAAAGATAAATCTTATATCTATTATAGTACTAAAGATTAAGCTTATAGAATTCTTTATTAGTAATACTTTTATTATTTTATATTATATTTTACTCTTAGTTTTAGTTCTTGTGAAAAATGATATAGTAGTGAAGAATATATATCGAATTGTCTAATTTATAAAGGTACTACCTACAGGTCTACTTATACTAGGTTGGTAGTTCGGATAGGTTTCTACCCGTATTACTATTAATTTCGGATAGGTTCCTATCCGTATTACTATTAATTTCGGGGAGCTTCTAACCCGTGTTTTAGATAGTTTTAACTATTTGTCTTATGCGCGTGTTTTATGCGCATTAGACTATTTATAATAGTCTATTATGCATATTAGACTATTTATAATAGTTCGTTATACGTATTTTAGGTTTTGTTTAACGTCTATATTAAATAGTTGGAATTGATATTTTTAGAATTTTACTAAAAGTATTTCCTATCTTTTGTGTTACATAACGTATTGATATAAATAGAACTATTTTATAAATATTACGTATACGCGGTAATATATAAATTGCCGCCCTACGTATTAAAAATCAATTACTAATTTATTTTAGCGTTATTAGAACGCTTACTTTCGAAAACCTTCGCAAGTTAAGTTCTTACGTTTTTAGGTTTTCGTATATTTACGTTTAGTAATTTACTACTATTAGTTATAGCTTTAGTAGTGATTTATATATAGTATATAACTATATATTATATAGTTTCTAACGCTATTAGAAAGTTTTAATATCGTTTGTATTCTTGATATATTAATTTTATATTTCTTACTTTCGTAGATTTTTTAGTTCTAAGGTAATAGGGTTTTACCTCGATTTTTATATTTATAATTTTAATATAGTGCTTTAATAGTATAGAGTATATAAGTCGTCTTATATAAGACTAAGACGGCTTATATATCTCTATACACCCTCTAGGGCGGATTACGCGTAGCGTTCCGTCTATATTCCGTAGTTCTCCTATATATATTTCGTATAGTTCGCTTAATTTCGCTCTACCTAATTAAGAGTTAATTATTTAATAGTGATGGCGTTTACGCGGTAGTTTAATCGTTTATTTATTTTAATACGGTATAGGCGCGGTAGTTTACTCGTTTATTTATATTAAGGCGGTGTGGGAGCGGTATATTTATAGTAAAAGTAGGCGATATAATATAGTCTTAATTACGCTACTATGCCGGGGCTAAGGGCCACTTTAATATATATATATAAGGAGGACTGCAACACCTCTAGAGTAGACATTATCGAGACCTAATAAATTTACTTTATATATATTAAACCTTCCCTCTACTCTAACTAACAGCTGCGAGTTATAAAGATCTTACTTCCTTCCCTTACTAGTATAAAATAGCGACGCTTATAGGGCTATACAGTCTACTATTAGTTATAGTAGTTAATAGCTAATTATATAAATAAAAGAGAAGGTACTAGATTATTAATATAAGGAGAAGAGACGTAATAAGGCTATAATTATAAGATATAGGCTAATAATAAGAATTAGGGACAAAGTAATAGTCCCTAATAACCTTATCTAGATAAATAGAAAAGGGGGAAATAACGAAGAAGTTAATAAGGTTAGTTTACTAAGGAAGAAGCTAATACTAATCCTAGAATAAATTAAGTAAAGATACTTAGTTAGGATACTACGACGTAGGAGGGCCCCTATAGGAATAAGAAAGAGATATATAAAGACGTATAGACCTAAGTAAGAAAGAGATATATAAAGACGTATAGAATTAGATAAGAAAGAAAATATATAAAGATATATAGAGCTAAATAAGAAAGAGATATATAGCTATATAGAAAGGTATAGAAGGATAAATATATTATAAAAAAGAGATAAAAAGAAGGAAGAGGCGACGTTAAATAAGAAGGTAGATAAGAATTATCTAATAAGCGAGTACTATAGCTTTCTAAATACCTCTCTTAGACCGCCCGGCGAAGAACTTAGCGAACTACTAAGGACTATCTATAAAACCCTCGCCGAACTACTAAGGACTATCTATAAAACCCTCGCCGGTACTACTTATAAATTACTATTTTAACCTCGCTCTCTAGTAGTAACTATAGTCTAGGGACTCTAGGCTACGTAAGTAGTAATCCTGATCCGAATACGCGATACGAATCTACCTAAGTTTAATAGATATAATATAACGGAGTTCTTAGAAGACTATATAAGAGTAATAAGAAATAGAGGGTTTATAGAAAAATAGATATTATTAACGTTACTAGAGTTTTATAAGGTTAGCCCTTAATAGTTAGTTAAACGACTACCTAGGTTTAAGAATAATAGCTAGGAAGACTTATAAAAGGATATATATAATTATTAATAGAATTAGGACCTAGTATAAAGTATAAGTATCTAGGTATTTCTAAAGCCCTTTTACCGCGAGAGTGCTAATAGGAGGCTTACGTTAATAGAGTACTATACTAACTTTATAATCTACTCCGACGCCTATAAATAGAAGGGCTAGATTACTAAAGTAGAGAAGAGAGCCTTCTTCTTTAGAAGTTTACTAAAAGAAGATAAGAAGATAGTTATATTCTATATACTATTAGTAGAAAGACTATATAGAAATAATATTAACTTCTATAATCTAAAGACTATTTATAACTATATAAAGGATCTCTACTAATAGTAATAAGATATACGGGTATATAACGCGGATACTAGAAGAGATATAAGAAAAATATAGCGTTTTCTTTAAGAGTATAAGAAATAACTAACCCCGCCTACCGCTCGCTAGATTTTTAAGGATCTAGATTAAGAACGCCTAGGTAGTTAAGAGCCTACGCTCCTAGATAGAGTAGACCCCTAGGTTAATAAACTAGTAAAGGGCCTAGACGGTATAAAGTTAATAATAATAACTATTAATAGCTTTATCTAATATATCTTAGTATAGTCTCTATTTAAGGACCGCTATAACTATAGCTACTTTACTAGCTAAATACTTAGCGTTAACGGGAGCCTCTTAGGGACTAGTTAGAAAGAAAATTAAAAAAAGCCTTAACTATAGACTAACGAACGGAAAGATAGAATATAAATAATAGAATAAAAGAAGAGTATAGAGTTTAAATAGTTACGACCTTAATCCTTAGAATTAGCGGTATATAATAGTTATAGAAGTACTATCTATTTTATTTAAAGCTATCTAGAGATACTTAATTTAGTTATAAATAGTTAGGCCTACTCTATATAGAATACTAGTAGGAACTATAAATAGTATTACAGTATATAATAATATTATTTTAGAAAGATAGATAAACGGGCTCCCTAGTAGATAGTTACTTAGTAGCTTATAAATAAGATCTTAGAAAGGTTTAAGGTCCCGCGTAATATAATTTAGAGCGGGTTAATTAAATAAATATACCTAGACTTATTTAAGATACCTTAGAAGGTAATATTAAAATAAACGATAAAAGAACCTATATAAGCTAATATAGTAGATAAGATATAAAGTAAAGCCTAGCTAACTACTACCGCGGAATCCTTATACTAATTTAATAGAATAAGAATAGTATAGTTAAATTCTAACGCGGAATACTTCCCGTTAGATATAGTAGATAGTAGATATATTATACTTAGTAGATACCCGGAAAGCTATATAGTAGGTAAGATAAATACTATAATCTAGCCTACCGCTAGGTAGTAACTACCTATTCTTAAGTAAGTATACGGGTTATAAGTATAGAAGCCTTATACTTAAGTATCTTAACTACTATAAGATAAGATACTAGAATAAATTTATTAGGAAATCTAAGAAATAATAGAATAAGAGGAGTCGCTAGATCTAATTAACCTATTAATATTATAGTATTTACTACCGGCGCTAGCCCTAACTAGCTAAACTATTCTATATAAGGTATAATTATATAATACCCTCTACGCCGTAGTATAACCCCTAGTTAGAATATAGCGTAGTAAAAGGATAACTCTTAGTAAGGAGAATTAGCTAGAGCTATTATCCGGAGACCGAGCCTACCTTACTATATTAAATTAAGAAGTATAGAGAGTAACTATTACTAATTTAGTAGTATACGATTCTATTTAGGCTCCGATAATAAAAATAATAAGAAACTAGGAGGAATCTATAAAGGACTAGCGGTTTTAGTAAACTAATATAGTAATAGTAACGACGCTAACTAAGGAATTTACGTACTAAGAATTACCTAAAGTAACATTACTAACTAATTAGCGAACGCTAGGTATAACCTAGCGAATACTAATTAGTTAGCTAACGTTAGCCTCTAGGTTATATATTACGACTAATATAGTATTAGCTATTAATAATATAGATATTTAATATAAAGTTTAAGAAACGAAGGATACTTACTAGGAAGATACTAATAAAGTCTTAGCTAAAGTAGTAAACTATATAGAATAAATAAACGCTATTACCGTCGCTATATCTAATTTACTATAATACTAGGCCCACTTCTACTAGAATTAAGTAGAATACTTGATTAACTCTAGTTCTAGATTAACCTCCTTTAATATTCGGCGGTAAGAGTACTAGGGATCGTATATAAGGAGAAGGACAGCTTAAAATAAGATAGGTTAATAACCGCTAATAGAGCTACTAATCTATTTATTAGGACCGCCTTTAACGTCCCGGTTTATATTAGCGTAGTTACTATTACTACTTATTTCTAAATTATAAAGAACCTTATACGATTAGTAATCTTAGATAGCCTATAGTACGCGGTAGTATAGCTATTATTATAGTATAACGTATTTAGGTGTATTACCGCTCAAGTGCTCTTTAGAGATAGTGTTAAAATTATAAACATAAAAATCAAGGTAAATCCCTTTACCTTAGAACTAAAAAATCTACGAAAGTAAGAAACGTAAAATCAATATATCAAAAATATAAACGATATTAAAACTTCCTAATAACGTTAGAAACTATATAATATATAGTTATATACTATATATAAATCACTACTAAAGCTATAACTAATAGTAGTAATTTACTAAACGTAAATATACGAAAACCTAAAAACGCAAGAACTTAACTTGCGAAGGTTTTCGAAAGTAAACGTTCTAATAACGCTAAAATAAATTAGTAATTAATTTATAATACGTAGGGCGGTAATTTATATATTACCGCGCACACGTAATGTTTATAAATCAGTTCTATTTATATCAATACGTTATGGAACACAAAAGATAAGAAATACTTTTAGTAAAATTCTAAAAATATCAATTCCGACCATTTGATATAGACGTTAAACGAAGACTAAAACACGTATAACGAACTATTACAAATAGTCTAATACGCATAATAGACTATTACAAATAGTCTAAACACGCGCGTAAGACAAATAGTTAAAACTATCTAAAACACGGGTTAGAACCTCTCCGAAATTAATAGTAATACGGATAGAAACCTATCCGAAATTAATAGTAATGCGGGTAGAAACCTATCCGAACTATCAACCTAGTATAAGTAGACCTATAGGTAGTACCTTTGTAAATTAGACAATTCGATATATATTCTTTACTACTATATCCTTTTTCACAGATAGGACTTAAAATGCTATCTTTATTATATCTAATCCTTCTACTATTAACCTTAGGTTACTAATAAAGTATAACTAAGGGATAGAAAACTAATACTAGGCGACTATACTAGGAATAGTTATCTAGCGGTAGTTCTATCTAGGGCGGGCTAAGAGACCGTATTAAACGAATTAGTAGTAAACGTTATTTAGTACCTACTAGGGGCTAGGGTTGTTAATTACTCTTTCCTAAAAGAGAAAGAGTAATTACTTTTACTCACTAGTAAGAGTAAGAGTAATTACTTAAGTAAGAGTAAGAGTAATTACTCGAGTAATTACTCTTTCTAAAAATAGCTATTAAGTAAATTTAGTTATAAACTTTATAT